>Cebus_capucinus_imitator_PRJNA485217_SSR093__coassemble_516_pt1 | contig 15077 bp, 4 predicted proteins | sample Cebus_capucinus_imitator_PRJNA485217_SSR093__metabat2_low_PE_002 | metagenome-assembled genome bin Cebus_capucinus_imitator_PRJNA485217_SSR093 | reverse complement strand
TGTTTGCGCTGTTGTGCCTGACAACGGATGCACATTTTACGGATTTATAATCTGGTGTCAACACTTTTTTCAAACTTTTTTGCGCTGGTTTTGTGATTATAGCAAAGACAGATCACAATAAACCGCATACAATAGCGCCTTTATGCGCTATATCACACCCTAAAAAAACCTAAAAAAGCCATGATTTTTGTTCCCCATAATGTCTTATGATGGAAGATTACTCTGGCCAAAAGACTCAATCTAGCAAAACTCCGCTAAATCTAGCAGAATCAAGCTAAACCCCACCGCAAATTCCCTCACTAACTATAAGTTACTCAGCCTAAATCTCTTCTCAGCCCTATACTGTCACATCTTACTATCTACCTACATATCTCCACTTTACCCAGCTACTTGACGTAGCTAGTCTATGTGTCTTTATGTAGCAGCTATATGCATCTTGCGGCGGGGATAACCACATAATACCCAATATGAAGATTGGTGCAGAGATTGAATATCCCCCGTATTGATAGAAACAGTCATAAGCAAGGATTTTTTTGCCACATAGATGAGGTAAAAATCAGGATCCATCCATGAAACAGGCATATTACGAGCTGAAGTAACACCTTGAAAAAACTAGTTCCAAGTCTATATTGATAGTATATAAAATATCTTGATAAACCTAAGGAAGTAAGCCCTTTCCCCGCTAAACTAGCCTGAAATGCGCCTTAATCCCGCTTTTTATCTCATGATCTGCCAAAAGCTCAATTCTGGCAGGAAGGCAATAACACCATGATAGAAAGCCAGCTCCCAAGGTTCAGGAAGGCAATTACCCACGTTTTTTCGTAGCAAATCCTTCCCTAAATTCACCTAAATTTGAGTGCATTTATGTGCATTATATTAAGAGCACAAAAAGATGGGTATATAAAAAAGGGCGCATGATAATAGAGACAAGATAAGACCTACATTGGCACGACATCTCTGAGGTTTTGGTACTTTCCTTAGCTCGCTCTAGAGAAGGAGAAATAGCAGGGTCAGGTCTAGAGATATAGCTTGCCTAAGTCTAGAGATATAGCTTGCCTAAGTCTCGAGAAATAACTTAGTAAGGTCTTATGAAGCTAGGCAGACCACGCAAAGCTTAGCTATTATTTCGTAAGAATTGGTTTTACTTATTAAAGATGTAAAGATAGCTAAGCCAGCCACTGAGCTTATCTACTTGCTTGGGCAATCAAATTTGCATCATTTAATCTCGGGTGGGTTTAAACATCGATTTTTCCTATAGACAACCCGTAATCATTACCACGCCACAGCATCGTAAATTTACTTTTTAAGATGTTGGGGAGGCATAAAAAGGCTTATATATCGTGAAATAAATACCTTGTTTGTCATTGCCAAAGCAAGTTATAAAGGCATTGGTAATACACCAGCCAAAAACTCGTGCCAATGTGGGCAAGAGCATGAAATAATGGGGATAGCAAACAAAAGCCCCTCGAATGAGGGGCTTAAGGCAGATGATAAAAGATTAGCTAGCTTATTGTTAAACCTATGCAGCTTAGCAAGAAAGCTAAGTATTAGCTTCTTTGTCTTCCTTGGTTTGCAAGTAAGGAATATTGCGTATAATCTCACGCCACAGATCTGGAGTGGAATCAACCTGGGTGCTCATCTCCACCATACCGACACTAGTATGTGGTGGATAGTGTTGAGCTAAAGGAGCATCATGGTAAAGATGAATGGTTGAGCGAGCTGCAGTCTGAGTCATATTAGTTGTTTGACTCATATTAGTCTGTCCTGCGCCAGGAGCAACAACACTATCATTACCTTTATAAGCTGAGGCTTTATAGGATTGACGTGATGTAGGATTCGCGCGGGCATAATCCTTACCAAACCCACCTGACTGATAGCTCCTATAGCCATACTGTGGACGTATATGACGCCCATATCTATCAGTTTGCTGATAGCGTGCTAAGCGATTCGCACCAGGATTATTGCCAAAGGAACCATTAGCACTACCATCATTACCAGATTTTAGCATAAAGCGATTTTGATAAGGCTGGCTGTTACTTTGATACGCCCCTCTATTGCTAGGGTAAGCATTAGTACTCACGCTATTAGTAGCAGATGGGTTGTTATTACCACTAGTAGCGACTTGACCTCCTATCTCCGGAGCATTGCTGTTGTTCTGATTAGCTATCGGCGTAGCATTAGCCTGAGCATTATGACTCTGATAAGCATGCTCTAGAGTATTACTCTGATTAGCATTAATCTGAGTATTACTCTGATTAGATTTAGCCGAACTATGACCTAAGATACTAGAACGTCCTGAGGGGTCGCGATTAATACGCCCTTGTAAGGCAAAGAGCATCTTGGCGGGCTTACAGGCAATAAATTCATAGCTAGAACTATAAGCAGAAAGTTCTGAATGATTGTCTTGCTTACTGTTAACAATCTTATTACTAAAGAAGCGCGTGCTACTGCTAGGGCCAGTGCTCAAACCATTAGCAGTAATGTTGCTAGCAGAATTGCTTAATTGACTCTCTTGATCCAGCTCAATTTGTCTTTGCAGATGCAAACGCGAACCTACAGCTACATTGTTATAGCCACCATAGCTTTGCTGTTGCGTAGCAGTCATAGGCATATTCTTACGTTGTAACACCGCAACCGTAGTATTGGTGCCGTACTTCATGATGAGATTATCCAGATAGTACGAGAGAATATTTTGGCTATGCGAGAACTTGGCGTCGAAAATCACATAATCATCGTCACCGGGCTGTCCTTCTCCGCTAGAGAATTTCAAGATAAAATCCGGAGAGTAGAAGTTACTAGTATTAACGTAGTTATTCTTGGTCAGCGTATTGGTACGGTAGGCAAAGATGCCATTTTCAAAGCGCTTGGTGGAGATAATTGGCTGATAGTACACCGTAACTTGCTGACGACCACGCCTTAACTGATAGGTATTAGCCACCAGCTCGTCATAGTCATAAGAGCCATTATCGATGGTGTAACGGAAAGTATAAGAAGCTTTATCGCCCGCACATGGTTCAAAGCCTTGCTCCAAGAGCATATCGAGCAAGCGATAGAGACAGTAGTACTCAAAAAGCTTATCCAAGGTCTTAACATTGAGAAAGAGCGACTCTTTCTGTAAGGAGAAATCGCCAAATCTAAACCACAGCATAATCACGCGAAACACTTGGACATAAGGCTTAATTTCTTGGAAAGCCTTAGCATTACGAGGCAGATGCTGCAGCAGGGCATCACGAATGTTGAAGAGCTTAGCGTAATTGAGGTAAAGCACATTTAAAGAGCTAATAGCCTCTTGGAGATTAGTCAGCTCTCTTTCGCAGAGAGTAAGCTGGAGATACTTAATCGTAATAATAGGGGCCTGATACTCCTTAGAAATCGCCGCAGTACTCTCGTCTAAGTTGGACTTATGCTGTTGAATGAATTGCTTATACTCTGCCAAAATTTTATTGGCATTATGCAACACCATCTTAAGGAAGCCCACAACCACCCTATTCTCAAAAGTATTAAAGCTAATACGATTGACCTCACTCTCCATTTGCAGAGGGAGATAATGGCGTCCGTTATATTGCACGATACCATCGCTGGGACGCACCTCTTGTAACACTTCAATATTTTGAGTTAACCAATGATGGCTTTTGGGGGTAACACTACGCACTTTCTCAAATGATTGGAGCTGGTAGTCTTTAACAATGATGTGTTTGGCCAGCGATTTAAAAGCCCCAAAGTTATTCTTATAACAGGAAATAACCTCTTGTAATAAGCTGACATAGGTATTAAGCGATTGGTAAGCGCGATGAGATCCATAGTCAAGCGAGTCAAAATTCTCTTTATTCGCCTGCTGTTGGAACATCATTTCTAAAATGGCATCATCGGTAACATCGGTGAGCTCATTTAAGATGTTGTTGATGTTCTTGTTATCTTCCTTATTATTACTAGCACAAAGCATCAGCGGACTATAGAGCCTTAAGTGGCTATAGTCGCTAAACTGTATATCTAAGCATAAGGAGACCACATCATATTGCAGCAAGAATAGTTGTTTGTTTAAGGTAGTAGTACCAGAGCTATATACCAGGTTAGATCTCATGACCTGGTTTGCAGGCATCAAAGCTGGTACGGGAAAGTATCCCTTGATTTGATCGTTAAGTTCTAAGACTACACTTAAGATGCTCTTAAAACTGCCATAGCTATCGCGTAAAGAGTTATTGTTGGACTTGCCATTGAGCCCAAAAAAATCATCATCACCAGCATGAGGAGAGTCGTTAGAAGCAGCTAAGGTATTATTTGCTCCAGTCATATAAGCAAAATCTGGCGACGCCAGACGGCCCCCACCAGAAGCTGGAGTTAAACCTAAATCATGCTGCGCTAAGCGTGAGCCTAAATTGAGCGAATCTCTTAAGATATCTTTGCTCTCACCTTCCTGCCTTTGTTTTTGAAGAAGCTGCTCTAGCTCATTAAAATCGAGAGTAAGCTCCACTTCATATTGCCCATTTTCGTAAACATTAGGGCACTGAGCGAGGTCGAGACTACTCTGATCCGGCATCCGCAACAACAAAGGCAGATGCAGTTCAGATGGGTTCTGACCAATACTTCGCAAAGTGGCAAAAACTTGTGCCATAAAAGTATCCTGCGCTAAATCAAAACGGTGACGGGAACAAATCTAAGCCTAAGCCTCATGGCGCCTAGTGCGCTAGGCCAAAAGCATCGCTGCTCTAGTCCCAATCGCGTCTGCGCTAATCTCTAATTCTTGCTAAACTCGATACCTAATAAAGCTAACCAGCCTAACAGGCATCATGGGCAACGCTATACTAAAGGATAGCTCGTCTAGCATGAGCACCACGTCCATCGCGGTCTAAGTTTAACTATAGAGAGCTCAAGAATTAGCTAAAGAGCAAACAACCAACATTGCCTCATTTAGTCTTTAGGTAAAAGATCTCTCAATCTCTGCTGAGATATAGCTAGATTTACTGGAAGCAATCTTTACCCTAAATCAGAAATTAAGGCAAAACTAAAGCTTCTTTACCAATCACCGCTGATAGGATGCTGAAATATTTGGGTTGCTACCATTCAATTTGCCCCAGCTACTAATGCTGCGCCAAAATTTGCGGCAGCTCCCACGAGCAACCAGCTCACTATCTTGATTATTTCTTTTTTCCTGTCCCAACATTTCCTACCACTATCATGGTGACAATAATAGCTATAGTCAGGCTATTACTAATAACTTGAGGGCTCCTAAGAGCTAAGATAAAGCAACTAAACACGATAGGTAGGCTATCAGCTACTAATAGTTGTGGTATAGCTACGATAAATATGCAGTATAGCTGCGGTATAGCTGCGATAAAGCTACTTAGCGCTACTGTTAGTGCTACGGTGAGCGCCACTGTTAGTAGCTATAACTTTTGTCAGGCTCTTAATTGCTACTGTTAGGTATAAGCTACTACTAGCTACGTCAGGTTAATGGTTAAGAATTACTGCCCTAAACTCATGAAGCTTAGGGCATCCTGAGTACAGGAAAGGAGCTCGTTATTAACGGGAGAAGAATTGGTAGAAGCCTAAATCAGCTCCACCATTACGTGCAATACGCTTTAAGTGACGAGCACTTAATGGCATGCTCTGCTCGGTACACTCCTTTAACAACTCCTCTACTAAGAAGTGATAACGATCGCCAGTACCATTAATGGTTGGCAGAATCTTTTGCGCCACTGCATAATCAAGTGGAGCATATTTGGTATCAGGAGTGCTACGGCTCATGCAGCGATTAGCCACGGCACAGTAGTTTTGTACCATACTGAGATTACGAGGACGGATTGGTAAAGCGCAGCGCTCATCAGCAAAAATAGCCTGAATCGCATTCCACTTATTCTGAATCGCATCATCAATCTTGTCATTGTGGCTAGGACCAAAAGCTTGTAATAAGCTAGAGAAAGGAATCATCGCAGGCTCACTCTCGCCCACTTCTTCCACCTCAGTTTGAATAGTACTTGGCTCTAAAGTGATCACCCAGCTACGGTCTAAGAAGCGAGGAGACAACTCTTCTGTGGTATGGTCAAAGTTAACCGTAGCTAAGAAGCGTAAGTGGTCTGGGAGAATCCAATTGGCATTACCACCTAAACTAATGGAGCGCTGTGTGAGATTGTTAAAATCGCAATTTCTAAAGAAAGCAGCCCAATAGTGCTCAATAGGGCTTAAGTTAGCCTCATCTAATAAGATAAGATAAGGGGCAATCTTGCTTGGATCATAAGCACCGCCATCTGGGGCCAGCTGGGCCTCGCGATTGAGGTTAACAAAGGCATCAAAGACAGCAGCATTGCTCTTTTCCATACGCTTGGTTAAAGGATTGTAGTAACCAATGAGATCCTTTAACGAAGTCCAACCACGCTCCACCGAAACTTCAGTAAAGCGGGTGTTTTGGTCATGACGTGACAGACCTAAAGCACGAGCTAATAAGTTACAGAGCGAAGTCTTACCAGTACCTGGCTCACCGGCAAAAGTAGTGATAAAGCCTTGCGTGATACAAATAAGGTAGTTCGCAATATCATTATTGCTTAAGTTACGATTGCCTACCGTATTTACATAATCACCAATATGATCCAGGATCTTGTTGAGATCACCTAAGTCTTTTGCTGAGGCTAAGCAACTCATATCAAAGGATGGCGCACTATTACTCATAGCTTCAGCCGCCGAGACCTCAGTACTAGAGATAGGCGCCGCATTAGTGGCTAAAGTAGCTAAAGCAGGAGATACAGTAAAGGAAGCACCACTTAAGTCAACACTTGGGGCTACGCCCATTACAGAGCCGCCTAAAATAGAGTTAATGATGTCGCCATCAATCTTACCCACAATAGCGGCACTAGCATCCTGACGATACTTAGCCAGAGATTGCTGTAAAGCTTTTTGTAAGGAAGAGACCTTGCCTTCTTGCTCTTGGAATTGCGCACAGAGTTTATCGTAAGACTGCTGCTTAGCCTTAAAGTCTTGCTCTAACTTAGCAAAGTCACTTGGTAAGGAAGCACGAGATTTGAACTCATTGAACTCTTGTTGTAAAGCTAAAAGCTCTTGACGCACTTGCTGGGTTTCTGTTTGCGCTTGCTTAGTAGCCTGCTGCGCTTTTATTAACTCGCTGGAAGCAACAGTGCTATTACTATCGCTTACAGGAGATGCGGTACTAGCAACAGCAGTAGTAGAACCGGTCTTCTTGGCTACAGGAGCCTTATTTTGTGGGGTCGGGCTCTTTACAGCTTGCATCAGCGTGTCTTTAAAGCTGCCCCCCAAAGCAGCACCTAAAGTGCCTGGCACAAAATCACTAACGGAACCAGTATCAGATCCGGCGCTATAACGCTTAATCGACACAGCACGCTGACGGGACTCTTCTTCAAACTTGTTCCGTGGAGTATACTCGCTCTCTAAATCGCTAAAGGATGCCTCTTCACTGTCATCATAATCAGCGTCAACCTCATAAGCAGAATCGCTACTTTCCGTAGCAGATAGAGCTTTATCACTTGACGATGCTGCTTCAGCTAACTCCTTAGCTTGTTGCTCAGCTAACTCCTTAGCTTGTTGCTCAGCTAACTCCTTAGCTTGTTGCTCGGCTAAAGCCTTAGCTTCTTCTTGGCGCTCCTGCCGCTCTTTAGCTAAAACAGAGAACTCCGTAAGCTCATTAGTAACAGCACTTGGCCCTTGATAGGTCTCGCGATAAGGCTCAAAGAGTTTATTTTCCTCAATAGCGTTAATGCGTTTTTCGAGCTCTTGGCTTACTTGCTCTAAAGAGTTCTTTAAGGAAACATTTTCTTCACTGTTCTCATTGCCTTGCTGCTCATTAAAGTTAAGCGCACTTACGAGCATATTGTTCGAAAGTAAAGCTAATTTTTGCAGCATCTTGGCCACATCCAGCTCATGCTGAATAAAAGCAGGGTGCATTTCCTTTTCATTGTCAATGGCCTCGCGATCGGCATCAGGATCAGCACTAAAAGCGAGATTGGCAAAGATGTCTTGCAGGTGCGGAACCATGCCCTCACCCTCAGTCACGATGTTGCGGAGCTTCTCCTTAAAGTCACTGCTATTTAAGAGATTAAGGGAGCTCTTGGCATCGGCCACTATCTGGAGAGCAGATTCAACTGCAGAAGCAGTATCAGCACTGTTATTTACAGTATTGCCCTTAGAGCTAGTGTCACTACTAAGTTGGTTTAAGGAAATATCACCACTTAATAAATCAGCGCTCAGCTTGTCTTTAATACTATCTTTAACTTCAGCAACAAATTCATCCGGAACATTTTGCAGGAGTTTCTCGCCGCGGCTAGAGGTAATATCCTGGATTAAGTGGTTACGGAAAAACTCGTTATCGAAGGTAACTTCAATGAGACGCTGATAGGCATCTTCTTTTAAGAACAGCGTTGCCAGTAACTTCTTTAAACGGATTTGGCGTTCTTCAGGAAGCGCTAACTTCTCCTTATCTTCGAGAATACTTTGACAATAATCTTTAACCTCGCGGAACTCACCACGAGAATAGTTCATGCGATTCTTGAGGGTCTCTAAGAACAGATCGAGCAGGTGGGTTTCATCGATGATATCGTAGCGATCGCGGCTCTGGGTTGGGTCTCCAATAGCATTGACAGGGAAACAAAAAATCTGAGGATTATCGTTTTGATCAGTAAAAGTGAGAATAGGGCTTTCAATATCGGTGACGTGGTAACAACCGGCAATATAGTCAAAGCGTTCTAATCCGCGCAGGTAGAGATATCCAGCTTTCTCCGTATACTCAAATGGACCATAAAAGGAATTGCCATAGCGCAACATAATGTTATTGCTGTATAAGGCATGCTGCCCGTAAGGAGACATAATCCTACAGTCTACGAGGATATTCTCAAAAGGTACATTGATATCGACGATCTCATAAATCGCATTGCCATCTAATCGTTCAATCCATATATCCGAGCGTTCGCGGCCTAAGAGAGCGTTATAACGCAGGGAGTAGTAGTTTTTGGCCTCGTAGTTAGGAGTTGGAACGGTATTGAGGCGGAAAGTAACCAGGCTACCGAAGCGGTTGTACACCTCAGCGGCGTTATATTGACCTTGCAGGCGCACCTCGATACGACCTACCGTAGGGAAGTCAACTTTGCTCTCGATAGGCTCGTAGCGATTGTTGTTGATGAGGTAGCGCGGATAGATGTAACAAACCTTGTTATCTTGATTGTTGTAATCTCGTGACTCGAAGTACGGATTGTAGGAAAGCCATCCGACAATCTGTCTTTCATGATAGGCACTAATATTCATGTATCACCCTCAAAGAAGAAGAGACAAAAATAAATAATTGCAAAAAGAGAAATAAAGTAAGGAAATAAAGGAATTAACGCAACTTAAGCAACGTAATCAACTTAAGCAACTTAAGCAACTTAAGCAACGTAAGCAACTTAAGAAGATTCTCAGAAGCTTCACTGAAGCTAGCCAAAAGCCTCGCTAAAGCTACTCAGAAGCTGCTTAAAAGCTTAAAAAGCGACCCTCCCGCACTACCTGCACCTAAATCTATACATCAACCCCCAAACAGCACATCAGCCTTAAGCTACGCTTTTGCTACTAGCTATGCTTACGCTTCAAGCCTCCTTAAGCCATGAACAAAGCTTAAGTCCCAAACAAAGCATAAACTGAGGGGATGAGCTTAAGCTCTGAGCAGCAGGTATGCCTTGGGATGCGCTTAAAGCTAAAGCTGGGACCAAAGCGGTAACACCAGTGGGGTTAGCCCTGCAACAGCAGATTAGTTACAAAGATAACATCATAGCGCATTAGTAAATAGTTTGCTTGTCGTAGCCAAGCAAATAACAGAACTAAATCTACAGAGGAAGTATTCGCCCATTACACGACAGCTCTAACTTTAGGGTAGAGGACATGCTCGCCTATAGACCTAGACTCTGCTGGCATCATGACAGGGCTCGTACCAAATTACGTTATAACACTAACCAGGATCCTTGATAACCTCAGGATGACTCCAGGATAACAGAGCCAGCGCACAATAAAAGCTGCTGTCGCAGCGGCTACAGCAAGCTTTATCTGGAGCTTGCTACAGCAAGCTTGAGCCTAAGCTTGAGCTTAAGCTTGCAACAGCAAGTTTTATCCTAGGAAAAGATATCTACTTACCAATGCAGAAAGTAGCAAAAATACGCCCTAACAGATCATCCGAGGTAACTTTTCCAGTGATTGTCCCGAGTTGGTTTTGGGCAAGAGTTAGCTCGCGTGCAGTGAGCACTAAATCACCCTCACCTAATTGCTGCTGTGCCCGCTCTAAAGCGGCTTTAGTCTCAGCTAAAGCAGTTAAATGACGACGCCGCGCCGAAAAGACCCCCTCACTAGGAATAATGCCTAAAGCCTCTTGTAAAGCTTTTCTTAGGTCATCAAGGCCGTCAGGGGTCTTAGTGGAGGTAGCAATATGCGGATAGTTACACCAGGGGGCTTGCTTTAATAGAGCTAAAGTAGCGTTATCGGCAGTAAGGTCAGTCTTAGAGGTAATCACTAAGAGATTATGCGGATTATCAAAAACTTCCTGAAGATGGGCTAAAGCCTCTTTAGCCTCATCAGGCGAGGAAGAGCTGTCGATCATGAGCAAGATAAGATCGGCACGTTTAAGCTCTTTTAAAGCCCGCGCGATACCTAAGGCCTCAATCTCGTCACTAGGCTTATCGCGAATACCTGCGGTGTCAGTAATAGTGACTGGAATGCCCCCTACCTCAATATTGATAGTAAGAACATCACGAGTAGTACCCGGAATGTTAGTCACAATAGCCCGCTCATCACCAGCTAAGGCATTTAATAAAGAGCTCTTACCAGCATTAGGCTGACCGGCTAACACAATGCGTGCTCCCTCATTAAGGCGCACGCCCTGGGAAGCAATAGTCTCAGCGGTACCAACTAAATCAAGGAGAGCCTGTAATTGGCTGGCCGCACTACCGGCGTCATAAAAGTCCTCATGCTCCTCTGGGAAGTCAAGACAAGCCTCCAGATGTACCCGAAAATCAGTAAGTCCGGTCGTAAGCTTTTGTAAGCGCTCGGCAAAAGCGCCATGCAAGGAAGAAAGTGCGGCTTTAGCGGCACTATTAGAACCGGCGGAGATTAGATCTTCGACAGCCTCAGCTGCGGTTAAATCCATTTTGCCATTTAAGAAAGCACGACGCGTAAACTCACCTGGTTCAGCTTGGCGTACCCCTGGTACTTTTAAGACAGCACTGAGAACACGCTGCGGCACAATATTACCGCCATGGCCCTGGAGCTCTAACGTATCTTCACCCGTATAGGAGTGAGGGGCGGCAAAGTAGATAAGCAAACCCTCATCAATAACCTCAGCGCCATCGTAAAACTGCTTAAAGTAAGCATAGCGTGGGCGCCACGCTGCAGTATCCGCCGCCGCAGTAGTTGCTACCACTGCACCAGCAGCTGCCTCTCCTCTACTCACGCCCGAACTCTCTGCTAGCGCAAGTGCCGCCACTGCGTGCGGTTTAGTGAGCAGGTTAGCTACTTGCAGTGCGGCAGGCCCTGAGACTCGTACCACCGCGATGCCGCCACGCCCGGGTGGGGTCGCAATAGCGGCGATAGTGTCATTAAAATCGATCATAACCGGCTATCTCTATACAAAAAAGCCCCATATCACTCACTTAATCGTGCATGACATGGGGCATCCATAATCAGTTAGCTACGCTCTCTACGCGAAAGTACGCGATATTAAGCTCTACTAGGAATACGAGGATTTACTACGCTCTAACGCGCGAGAGCAAGCAAGACCACGCTTTATTAAGCGTAAAGAGCAGCTCGCTCGTACTTTAGGAGAGCCGGCTTTAACGCAGGCTAGACCTTAGCTAAAGCCAAGCTTAAGTAGGCCAAGCTTACGTAACCTTTAGCTTACGTAACCCTTAACTTAGCTTATTATAAGCGTGCTTAGAATTAGGCTTAACTTATAACGTAGCTTACTTTAAGCCTTCTTCTCAGTCTTAACCGCCTTAACGTGTAAGCCTTTCTTTTCCAGAGAACGGAAGATAATGATCTGTTGGAAGATAGTAAAGCAGTTAGAGACCAACCAGTAAACGGTAAGACCTGCTGGGAAAGTACAGAACATAAAGGTAAAGACAAAAGGCATAGCCATAATGACTTTACGCTGTACTGGGTCATTTACTGGGGTAGGCGACATCTTCTGAATGAAGAACATCGAGATACCGTAGAGAATTGGGGTGACGAAGTAAGGGTCATACACCGATAAGTCGGTAATCCAGAAGATAAAAGGAGCATGACGTAACTCAGTCGACTCCATTAAGGTCCAGTAAAGAGCGATGAAGATAGGCATCTGAATTAAGAGCGGGAAGCAACCACCTAATGGGTTAACTTTTTCCGTCTTATAAAGACGCATAGTCTCCTGACCTAATTTCTGTTTATCATCGCCATAGCGCTCGCGTAACTCCTGCATTTTTGGCGTGAGTAAACGCATTTTGGCCATAGAAGTATATTGAGCCTTAGTGAGAGGGAATAAGATACCACGCACGATCAGGGTCAGAATGATAATGGAGAAGCCCCAGTTACCGATAAAGCCTTGGATAAACTCCAAGATCTTATAAAGAGGGATGGAGATAAACCAAAGCCAGCCATAGTCCACAGTTAAGTCGAGGTTAGGAGCCACTTCCGCCATTTGGTCTTGGTTCTTAGGGCCAATCCATAAGGAGGATTTAAATTCATGCTCACTATGAGGGGCAATGCTGGTAAAGTCACTGCGGATACCAATAATGGCTTCAGCCCCCTTATTTACGGCATTGGAGAAGATAACATTAGGAGCATCAGGATTATTGTCGCCAATCCAAGCTGAGACAAAGTAGTGCTGGATCATGGCCACCCAGCCGCCTACCGTGCTTACTCGCAGAGGAGCTTTGTCTTGGGAGAGCTCGACTAAATCTTCGAGCTTGTTCTTCTCATAACGCGTATCAGCAGTAGAGTAGGCCGTACCACGATAGGCCGAAGCAACCATAAAGAGGCCCGAATTACTCTGCTCACGTAAGGAGGCATCGACTGTTTGCTTTAACTGGCCATAGAAAGACATGGACAGAGTGCGGTCGGTATTGTTGAGGACATCATATTTGACGTCAACGACATAGGAATCGCGCTTGAGCGTATAGGTTTTAACGTAAGTAACATCACCTTGGCTAAAGGTTAAGACGGCACTTACCGAGTCTTCACCTTCAGCTAAAACATAGCTAGAGCGAGCAGAGGTATAAGTAGGACGGGCCTTAGAATCAGGGCCATCCTGACCGATTAAGCCACTTTGCGCCTCATAAACGAAAAGTGGGTCTTTCATCAAGAGATGAAAAGGATCATCCTTACCTTGCTCTTCCTTAACTTTTAAGAGCTTAGCGTCAATAACGTCACCACCTACGGAAGAGATACTTAAGAGTAAAGCATCACTTTGTAAGGTGATAATATTGCCCTCACTAGAGCGCTCAGCTTGGGCGGCGGCCACTAATTCGGCACGCTGGGCCTGTAACTCCGCTTGTTGCGCGAGCGTAATCTTATCCCGCTCCCATCCCCAATAGAGGAAAAGGGTGAGAGTCAGGAAGAGAATAAAAAGTATATTTCTTTGTTGTTCCATTGCACACCCGTCAACAAGGCCTACAACAAACATGAATAACCAAACCACACTCTCGGCTATAGCCAGGTCAAGCCAGGTTATAACCAGGTTCTCCCAGGCTAAGCCCAAACTTGCCAGGTCAATCCAGGTTATAACCAAGCCCGCCAGACGAGCTTAAGCAAACCAAGCTCAGCAGGGCCAAAACAAGCCCATCTAGAACTAAAGCTAGCCCTAAATCCAGGCAGCACGAAGCAGAGAGAATTTATGTGGTATCCCGAGAGACTACTTCCCCAAAGGTGAGATAAGCTAAGCCAAGGCATAACCTAAACTAAGCATCAGGCTTGCTTAAAGCAAGATATCCAGATGCTTACAGCAAAATATCAAGCTGCTTAAAGCGAGGCTAAGGCTACGTACTTGTTCACCACGAAGCGACTCCGCTAAATTTTTAGCTAAGCGTGTATTATACCTAAGAAATGGTAAAGCTTAGATTTAGGCGAGATAGTTTAGCCCAAACTTGCCCTAAATCACGCCTGCGTCTCATTTGCAACCTGCCAAGAATCTGTCCCTCAAACAATTCCCCAGACTTCGCCCGGAGGCGCTCCCGGAGACTATCCCGGAGGCTATCCCGGAGGCTATCTCCGAGACTATCCCGGAGGCTATCCCCAAGGCAGCACTAAGAGGCAGAATCATTAGTGCCTGCTTGCGCCTGGCTCTTAACCGCAGCTAGCGGAAACAGAGTCGCTGCTTCTACCGTTGTCAAGTCAGCTGAAGTAGCATCAGCTGGAGACGATTTAGCTAGAGCTGCCGCAGCAGAGGCCGAAGCAACTGGAGCTACTTCAGCTAGAACTGCTGCAGCAGGAACTGCCTCAGCTTTAGCTGCTGCAGTATTTGCAGCACTAACGCTGCTTGTCGCAATGATCACAGAGCCTCCAGCAGCGGACGCACTCATAGGGCTATCACTCACAGAGCTATCTAAGAAAGCAGTATGCGCTGCAGCTACTAAGTTAACCTGACTAACACTAAGCGGAGAGACTGGAGAAGATAAGGCTGGAGACAAGGAATCTAAAGGGGAAGAAGTAGCGATAAGAGGATGAGCTGGTTTAAGCCAAGCTCTAGGCGCGACAGAAGATGCCGGCACCGCCAAAGCAGATGCAGCACAGTTACCAGAAGAGTTAGTAGAGCTAGATACGCTTAAGGCACTAGCCTTATAAGACTCAACCAGAGGCACAGCTACAATAGCTACTGATGCAAGGTCACTTGGCATAGTAGCATTCTGGCCAGATCCAGACACAGTAACCGACGCTACCACCTGCAAAGAGGTCGTAGCCAGCGTAGACCTATCTAACTTATTAGCTTCTGGCTCTATAGCAGGAGAAACCATGTTAGCTGATGGCGCAACGAGCTCATGAGATGGAGCTATTCTCACCTCAGATGGAGCAGCAAGCTCATCAGATTGAGTTCCACACTCATCAGATGGAGCTCCAAGCTCATCAGA
>Cebus_capucinus_imitator_PRJNA485217_SSR093__coassemble_508_pt1 | contig 15303 bp, 4 predicted proteins | sample Cebus_capucinus_imitator_PRJNA485217_SSR093__metabat2_low_PE_002 | metagenome-assembled genome bin Cebus_capucinus_imitator_PRJNA485217_SSR093 | reverse complement strand
AGTAGGCGCAGTAGCCACGCTAGGCGCTACAGTAGTAGCAATGCTAGTAGTAGGCACAGTAGCAACGCTATGTTCTACAGTAGTAGCAGTAGCTATAGTAGGGTTGTCACTTGCTGTCGATACTGCATTAGGCACGATGGCTCCAGTAGGAACTGGAGCTACGCTAGAAGCTACGGTAGGTGCAGTGGCTCCAGTAGGAACTGGAGCTAGGCTAGAAGCTACGGTAGGTACAGGCGCGACAGTAGGTACAGGAGCTACGGTAGGTGCAAGAGCGACGCTTGAGGGTCCTGTAGGAACTGGAGTTACGCTACTAGCGCTCAAGCTCGTGACTGCGGCCGTAGTGCTCTTAACCGCACTTGCTTCTGCAGGCGCAGCATTTTGTCCTACTTGCGCGGCCCGCGCGATAATCCGCCAGAGGTCAAAGCTAGGAGTAATATTACTAGGCTTAATCCAATGCCCCCAGATAAAGCCACTCTCCGGATAAGTTTGTGCTCCCTTAAGCGCCCGCGCAAAATCAGGAAAATCCACTAAGAGTTGTAAAAACTCACTAGCGCTATGTAAGCTCTGGTGCTTAGAGCTAGTCTGCTGCCGTAATTTTTGTCTATCTAAAGGATCGCCATAGAAGCAATGCTTAGTCGCTCTTAAGTAAGCTAATACTTCTTGACGTAAGAGAGCCTTATCATAGCCACTAGGAGTATGAACGGCATGATTAGCATTAGTAGTACTAGGAGCATGAGCCGCACGATTAGGGACACGATTAGCATTAGTAGCACTAAAAGCATGAGGGGCACGATTCGCACTAGGAGCATGAGCGATAGTGCCTTGACTAGCTAAAGTCTGTTGGTGCGCGCCAGCAGCTGTATTTGCCGCGGCGCCACATTCTGCGTCAGATTGAGCCTTATCTAAGTTTTCCCTACTCTCATTATCCCCGCGTATGTCAGCTCCCGGCAAAGACAATACGCCAGGGGTCAATACACCTGAGGTTAATACATCTGGGGACAATACACCAGAGTCCAAGACATCAGGGGAAGATAGCCCGCTCTCACTATCTTCAGCTAACTCATCCCAGTTATCCCCATGTTCAAAATTGTCAAAATCTTCAAAGTTATCAAAATCTTCAAAGTCTTCGCAATCCTCAAAGTCATCTTCCTCACTAAAATCACGAGGAGAGTCGCCCGTAAAGGCCTGCGTCCAAGCACTAGTAGAGTCACTAGAGGACAATGGAGAAGCATTGCTAGCTAAAGAAGGCGCGCTATTGCTAGCTAAAGCAGGAGAAGCATTGCTAGCTAAAGCAGCCCCCGCTACTGACGAGTTCCCCCTATCTCTAGGAGCAAACGCGGCGGCGCCCGGCAATGCCTGGCCCCTTGGTGCTATAAGTAAGGGTTGTCCTCTGGCATAAGCTGATACAGCTCCTCCTGACGTAGCGTCATGGCTAAGCTGTTGGGCGGTCGTCACTAAACTAGCCAAACTATCTAAACTATCTAAGCTAGATAAGCTAGATAAGCTATCCAGGCTATCACAGCTATCTAAATCAGATAGGCTATCACTGTGCTCTTGACTATCCTGACTATGCTGGTTATCCCAACGAGCTAGGCTACTCTGGCTATCCCCGATATCCTGATTGCTAAGCTTATCTAAGCTCGTCTGGCTCTTGCGGTTATTGGGGTTATCCGGCATAGCTAAACTAGCAAGACGATCCGAGCTAACACGGGGAAGAGCTAGGTCCCTTGGGACAGTAAGGCTAGTAGGGGTAGTAGCAATGCTATTAGGATCACTCGCAAGGCTAGTAGTGTCAGTAGCAATGCTATTAGGATCACTCGCAAGGCTAGTAGTGGCAGTAGCAAGGCTATTAGGGTCACTCGCAAGGCTAGTAGTGGCAGTAGCAAGGCTATTAGGGTCACTCGCAAGGCTAGTAGTGGCAGTAGCAATGCTATTAGGGTCACTCGCAAGGCTAGTAAGGTCAGCTTCCGCTCTCTCTGTAAGCTGCGCCTCTGCTAGCACATAGTGAGATAAGCTTGGTAAGCTAAACATGCCACTATTTCCGCCAGAGAAAGAAACAGTACCAACACTGTTTTCCCTATAGAGCGAGGCAATGCCTACACTATTTCCCCCAGAGAAAGAAGCAAGCCCGTCACTGTTTTCTCTAAATACAGGAGCAACACCTACACTGTTTTCTCCCGAGAGAGAAGCAAGGCCGCTACTCTTTGTTCCAAATACAGGAGCAGTGCCTACACTGTTACCGTTAGTTGTCCCTATACTCGTAGGGCTATCATCGCCTAAATATGGCGTAGTATCGCTGGTACTAGTAGCAGGGGTAGCCTTAGCGGAGCTATCATCTGTTAACCCGAGCTTAGCTACATGTTCTCCAGGTGCCTTGCTGGGATCCATGCTGGGTTCCATGCTGGCACTGGGCTCTTTGAGTGGAGAAACACTAATACTACTTAAGCTAGACGTTAAAGCAGAGCCAACCAAGCCGGCCGAGCTAACTGCGCCAGTTGAGCTAACTGCGTCAGTTGAAATGCCCGCACTGGCCGCGCTACTCGCACTGATATCAGGAAATGGAGCCAAGGCAGCACCGGTAGAGGTTGCACCGGTGGAGGCGGTACTTGCTAAGGAGGATGCGCCTGCTAAGGAGGATAATCCTACTAAGGAAGCTGGGCTTGCCAGGACAGCGTGACTTGCAGCGCCCATTAAGCTAGGCAAGCCGGCAGCACTGGTAGAGCTGGTAGCACTGGTAGAACCGGCGGCACTGGCTAAGCTAGCTAAGCTTAATGGCGACAAAGCAGTACTGTCGGATGACAAAGTAGATTGTTCAGACGACAAAGTAGCATTGGATGGAAACAAGCTAGCATGGTCAGGAGACAAAGAAGCACTGGTAGGCGGTAAAGCTATACCTCCTGCTGATGAGGCTAGATTTGCTGGCGCTAAGGCAGTATTTGCTGGCGCTAAGGCAGTATTTGCTGGCGCTAAGGCACTATTTGCTAGCGCTGAGGCGGTACTAGGGGACGGCCAGGTATGGCTTGCTGGAGGTATGCTGTTACTTGCTGGAGATAAGGATGTGGCTAAAGATAGCTCTACCGGAGCTAGAGGTAGCTCTACCGGAGCTAGAGGTAAAGGTAATGCCCCCTTAAGCAAGGTCTCCCCATTTTGCGCATGCATCCATAAAGTCATACGAATGATGTTTAACAGGGCATCGTGTACCTTACCCTCTTCATGGAAGCGTACCTCATCCTTACGGGGATGGACATTAACATCGACCTCATGTGGATCACAGTGTAAAAAGATAACTGCCCTTAAACCAACAACTTGTTTATCCGTAGACTGGAGCGCCTGTAAATAGCCATCACGCAGGGCATGATTTACTGTTTTGTCAGCAATACAGCGACCATTTAAAAAAGAGAGTAAGCGCTCTGGGATACTCTTACTGCTAAGCCGCGGCCGGACGATCACACCATGTGCCTGTAAGCCGCCTAACTCCAAAAGCGAGCGCATCTCTGGATACATTGCCAGCACGGCGTCCCTGTTAGGCGCGTCTGCATTAGTGGCATTAGCCTTATTAGTGGCATTGTCCACATTAACCGCATTATCCGCATTAGTGGCTTTAGACGTATTAGCCGCATTGCTACTAAGGGTGGCGCTAGGGTCATTAGTAATAGTATTGGAACTACTGCTATTAGTAGTAGTGACGCTGGAGGCAGTGCCATTAGCAGGAGTGACGCCAGGAACAGTGCTATTAGCAGTATCACTGATACTAGCCCTATTAGTAATGGCGCTGGAGCTAGTGGCTGGTGTGGTGTTTAGGTCCGCATCGCTAGTAAAGCTAGTACTGCTAGTGAGGCTAGCGCTGTTATTAAGGCTAGTACTGCTATTAAGGCTAGTTGGAGATACCTTGGCATTAAGGCTAATGGGGGACACACTGGCGCTACGAGCAACTGGCGTGGAGTTAAGCGGCTGTGCGTTTAGCTCATCATTTGACTCACCTGCTAAAAGGTCAGGACGCTCTAAGATAAAAGTGGCGTACTGCGCTTGCCAAGCCGGGTCACTAGTATCAAATAAAATGAGGTCTTGGCCAAAGTCACGCCCTAACAGCTTGGTTATGCGCTCAGGCAGTTGGTCTTTAGACTGAGCTGATACATTAAATACCTCTTTGCCCTCACTTATAAATTTAAAAGCAATGTGGTAATTGACCAGAGCTAAGCGGGTAATAAGCTCTTTGATATGATTAAACTCAGTCTTATCGGACTTTAAGAAACGCCGGCGGGCTGGTGTATTAAAAAAGAGCTCACGCACCGTTACCGTGGTCCCGACCGGATGCGGGGCGGGAGTGACAAGAGGCTGCTGTTCCGGTCCGGCAACCTCGACCTGATAACCATGCTCTTGACTTGGCGTAGCTGACACTAAAGTAAGCTTGGAGACGGAGGCAATGGAGGCTAAAGCCTCACCTCTAAAGCCTAAAGTAACAATAGCGTCGAGATCAGAAAGCGCGGCAATCTTAGAAGTGGCATGGGGAGCTAGCGCTAAGACGAGCTCATCATGGGGAATACCCGAGCCATTGTCAGTAACTTTAATGAGCTGCTTACCCGCGGCATTAATCTCTAAGGTAATCTTACTAGCGTGAGCATCAATAGCATTTTCGACTAGCTCTTTAACCACAGAAGAGGGCCGCTCTACCACCTCGCCCGCGGCAATCTGATTGGCTAATTGCACTGACAGACGACGAATAGGCATGCTCCCTCCTTGCCCTCACATTGAAACGACTTTACTTCTTGCTGTGACAATCAGATTTGCAACATTTAATCTCAGAATGGGCATACAGAGCAGTTTTGCCTACCCACAAGCCGTAATCTTTACCCCGCCTCAGCTTCGTAAATTTACTTGGTAATAGGTTGGCGCCCCAGCAAAATGCTTATCTATCGTGAAATAAATGTCTTGTTGGTCATTGCTTAAGCAAGTACTTGGGTTTTTTGAACTCTCTTGGCTAGCCCTATAGCTAGCTATTGGTTATCCCTATAGCCTACGCTTGACTAGCTTTATAGCCAAATCTTGGCTAGCCCTATAACCTACTCTTTACTAGCTTTATAGCCTACGCTTGACTAGCTTTATAGCCAGATCTTGGCTATCCCTATAACCTACTCTTTACTAGCTTTATAGCCTACGCTTTACTAGCTTTATAGCCAAATCTTGGCTAGCCCTATAACCTACTCTTTACTAGCCCTATAGCTATTTGCTTGCCCTTTTAGACGGCCTGAACTCTCTTAACCCATAGCTCTTTGCCGCTATGGCTTTGCCATAAAACCACTCAGCGGCAGATCTAAAGACACTAAGCGGCAGCTCTAAAGACGATAAGCGGCCACCCTGCAGCTGTCAGGGGGCCTTGTGGGTAGCTCAGCTCTGGAGTAGCTCAAGGGCAGAAACGGGTGCTCATGGGCCACCTTAGGTCCTAGTGAAACGCCTTAGGGTCTAAAGAAGCGTATTAGGGTCTAAAGAAGCGCCTTAGGTCCTTGAGGGCCTTCCTAGAGCCTAGTAAGGCGCCCTAGGGCCTAGTGGAAATCCCTAGGGCCTAGTGAGCTGCTATGACTTAGCCAGGAGCTGCGCTGAGGCATCCTCGCTACCATGAGACCGCGCTAAGGCAATACTATGCCAGGCTAACATCTATTGACTGATCTAGCACTTTATTGAAACCGAGCGGCGCTTTATATCTGCTGCTACTTATAAAGGAGGACGCCGTCTTCGTATTAGCGCTACATTGAGGCCTTACAGCCTGGCAGCTGCGGGCACGCCCTCTTATTTTATGGCAGAGCCGTATGGCTAAGATGGGCTGCCATGGCGCCGCTATTTAGGGATAGATGGAGGAATAATAAGCTTTTGGCCAATACGAATGTTGTTATTCTTGAGGTCATTGGCTTCTCGGATCATGGCTACCGTAGTCTTATGATTTTGGGCAATGACGGAGAGGGAGTCACCTTTTTTGACCTCATAGGTCACTACCTTAACGCTACCCGTACGAATAGCACTCTCATAACGGCTCTTAATACGCTGCATGGTATAGGTCTCATAGTAAGAGACAATACCCTGGTAAATAGCGTAAGCAATTTGCTTTTGGTAATTAGGCTGATTTAACTGGATTTCCTCATAGCGATTGGAGAGGAAGCCGGTCTCAATTAAGAGAGAAGGAATATCCGGAGATTTCAGCACCGCTAAAGAAGCATGAATAGGCGTGTCTTTATGCAGCTTCGTAAACTTGCCTAACTTAGTTAGAATCTCTTGACCTAAGTTATAGCCCTCGGAACGCGTATTATCGGAACTCATCGACAACACCGTAGCAGCTAAGTAAGGGTTTTGCATATCGGTAGCCGAGAGCACCTCACTAACACCACTTAACAAAGTACTGTTGCCAGAGCCATTAAGCACCTTTTTGTTCTCACGCTCAGCGCGGTTATTAGAGAGCACCCAGACTGAAGCACCACGAGCATTAGAGCCAGAGGCCACAGAGTCAGCGTGAATAGAGATTAAAATATCAGCTTTATACTCACGGGCAATCTCCGAGCGCTTATCTAAATCAACAAAGACATCGGTAGAGCGGATTAAACGCCCCCGGAACTTAGAGTTAGAGTTAACGTATTTAGCTAATTGCGTCGCAATAGCTAAGGTCACATTCTTTTCCTTAACGCCACGCTTACCGATAGCTCCCGGGTCTTTACCGCCGTGACCGGCATCGATAGCAATGATATAAGGATTAGGCACTGGTAAAGAGACTGGGGTTGGTGGGGGCGGCGCTTGGGTGTCTAACACCTCCTCTTCCACTGGCTCTTTCTTGGAGTTTTGCTTATTAGCAGCACTACCAGCGGCATTAGCCCCAGCATTGGCATTAGGTTTATTAGCATTATTCTGTGCTAATTGAGCATTACGCTGCGCCTCTTGTTGGGCGCGCATTTGCTCCATTTGCTTTTGGTAGCTCTGGGCCTGGGCCGGCGTCATGGTGCGAATACCGTCAGAACCCACCGAAGATAAAGAGTTTAACAGGGCATTCTCAGCTTCATCAGCATCTTTAATGGTAATGACCTGCACTGGGGGCACACCCGCGCCCTGACCCGTACCCTTAAGCTTGGACGCCGTATTTTGATCTAAGACCTTAACTTCTTCTTTAGAGGTAGGATTTCGCTCCATGGTAGTATGCGGAAAATCGACCACTAAGCGATAGTTACGCCCATTCATTGGCGCTAAGACAAAGACATTAGGAGTACCCGCGCCCTCTAAGGAAAAGAGATAGCGCACGTCCTTATTCACGAGATTCTTGGTGAGCTTTTTGACCGCCGAGCGTTCTTCAACATTAATAGTACTCGGTGCTTTTTCTGAGTTAGTTACCTTATTAAAACGGATAACAAAGACGGAGCCCTCATTACGAATAGCCGTCGAGTACTCGGGCTTATAGTCAAGGTCAAAGACGACTCGAGTCTTATCGGAGTTAGCAAAAGCGCGTACCGAGTTAATATTATCGGCATAAGCAGAGGAGGCTCCCCCTATTCCTACTAGTCCAAGGAGCACTAATAACCAGCTAAGACCTAGCATTAGCGTCACAAGACGTGTTCTTGCTACCATTATGAGCTCCATCTAATAGTTAGCACCAATATTACTTACGCTTAATGAACCTAGTCAGACTCTGACCAGAGTTTTGCTTTAACCAGAGTCTTACTCTGACTAAAGTCATACTCTCTATCGCGCTACACTCCATCTATCGCGTGTGTTGTGCCCACGCCCCAGAAAATATAGCTTTTACCCTACTCACACACTAGCTCACCCAATCGCTTACTAGTTAACAACATAGCTTGCTAGCTATCTCACAACATAGCTTGCTAGCTCACAAGCCGCACCTCTTTATAACAAGCAGCATAGCTTACTAGTCTTTTATCTACTTATCCGAAGCACATCTACTGGCACGCCAAGCCTCTACTCGCGTAGCATAACCTCTGCTGCACTAACTAGCTTTGCCCGAGCCGCACTTCTTTATCACTAACCAACACCTGCTCTTACTCGTAAGCAGGTTTTAGCAAACACTAACCAGCCGTGCATCTTACTTACAAGCAGGTCTTTTTACCCTCTAATTATGCGCACCTTATGCGCACCTCTTGTGCTTGAGCAAAGTTTCTTGCTTACAAGCAGCAGCTCGTACTGACATGCAGTATAGCTTGCATACATACAGCATCTCTTGCTCACATGAGCAACTCTACCGCCCAAGCTCCGCTTCGCGCAGTCAGACATCACGCCAAATCGCGGCCCCCAAGCTAAGCTAAACCTCTGGGCTCGCCAAGCCCCAGGGTTCGTATAGAATCAAGCTCCCTGGTAAAGCTAAGGAGCCTTAGCAAAGGTAAGGTGCTTTGCACAGGTACTCTAAGTTCAACCAGGTGCTCTGAGCACCTATCAAGCAGGCCCGAGCTAGCGCAGAGCAAGCCCGATAGAGCCTATCAGGACTGATGTTGAGCTAGCAAGCCTGATGTAGAGTCTACCGGTTCCGATGTAGAGACTAGTAGATTCGATGTAGAGCCTAGCAGCTCCTACCATGATCGAGCCGATCCGGCTCCTGCTTAGACGCTCCTTAACCGCTTAATCCCCTCTTAACCGCCTAACACACGCCTTCACCTGCTTATACGCCCCTTAACCTGCCTATACATCCCTTAATCCTTAATAAGGACCAGCACTTCCGCGCAGAGATATGCCAGGACATACAGGGATATAAGGCGCTAGCGACAGTACTTACGGGAAACTTTATTTCTTATCTCTCTGCATGCAGCAGCCAAACGCGCCCTGCTAGAATCACCGATGCTATAACATTACTGTGCCACATCCCGTAATTTTTTCTAGTGGCGGCAAATCTTCCACTATAACAGCCTATTCTTAGGTCTAGCTTGAGCTATGGTTTGAGCAAAGGCAAAGCGTAAGCTATAGATTGCTATAGCTTATAGCTTTAACGCAGATTTTAGCTTTAGCTATAGCCAGACCAAGGTATTTAGCCATAGCCAGACTTCGGACTTGAGCAGGGCTTTAGCTGGGCTTTGATTTTAGTCATAGCTTAGCTTCAATTTTGAGTCGGGCTTTAGGTCTTGAGCCGGGCTTTAGCCATCACCTGAGCATAAAGGCCAACCACATCGATATATACCTAATGGTTAATGATTAGTTCCTAATGCTTAATTACTAGTGATTAGTTCCTAATGCTTATTTTTTACTGAGAACCACGGGGTAGTTATGGCAGCCCTTAATTTTATGAAATTTTATCAGACCTGTGATAAAGGTAAGTTAAAAAGTCCCAAATCTCTCCTAGTACACTATGCTGTTGCCACTAAATAAAGACTATTACCTTCCTTGGCACGACTTCTCTGCGGTTTTGGTGCTTTTCTTAGCTAGCCCTATAAAATAGCTTAGTACTTGCTTTAGCAATGACCCACCCGGCATGTATTTCACAATATATAAGCTTTTTGCTGCGTCCACCACCTCTTAACAAGTAAATTGACGATGCTTGAGCGGGATAATGATGCGGGCTTATCTAGAGAGGGTTTGTCTAGAGAGAGAGCTTGTTTAGAAGAAAAATCGATGTTTAGGTCCATCCTATATTAAATATTGCCAATCTGCTGGCCAAGCAAGTAGTAAGGTATCAGAAGGAGAAAAGGGTACGCTTTAGCTATTATTCGGCAAAATTGGTTTCACTTCTTCGCAAAGTCAGGTTAGCGCAGGGCATTAGCTATCTTTAAGCTATCTTGTGGATATCTTGTGGATATCTTGTGGATATCTTTATTACTCATTGACTGATATATGTGACACTTGGTGCAGCTTGCTTGTAAGTAATGGAGTCATAGCTGCTGGGCCTAAGGTGTCACATATTTCTTTCCACAAGTAATAAGTTAGCTTTAAGATATCTTGTAGCTATCTTAGCTTGTGGCTAAGGCAAGCAAGTACCACAAACTCTACCAATGAGGGAAGTAAGAAGGGCTTTACTTATCTCTTACTAATGCATAACACTACTTGGAACATCTCAACTAAGATTTGCTCATTGGAGGTATACCAAAGGCTTAACTAGCTTAGGAAGGCAGAACTATCTAGAAATAGGCTGGATTCTCTAGGGAGGGCTACACTGTCTAGAGATTGGCTGGACTAGCTGGGGATGGTAGAACTATCTAGAGATAGGCTAGACTATCTAGGGAGAGCAAGCTCCCCCGGGAAACAAAGTCTAGCGAGATAAGCAACAAGGAAGCTCCTACCAATAGTGGCTAAGTAGAGCAAAGCTAGGTTAAGCTAGATAAAGCTAGGTTAAGCTAGCTTAAGCAAGCTCAAGAGCAAGAATATTCTGTCCTTTAAAGCCATAACAGAGCTTGAGCTCCGTGCTGCTGTCGCGACGTGCTGCTGTCGCGACGTGCTGCTGCCGCGGCTAATTACTCTGACCTCTATAAGATCATGAGCTTTACCACTGGTGGGGTGCGCCTTTTAACTTCTGCGGAAATTTTTGGGGGTAATGCCTCAGGCAAAAGTAATTTCATTAAAGCCGTGCAGAGGGGAAGCACGATCATTACCATGCCCGTACCGCAACACTTTATCTTGCCCTTGAAGCCCTTTATTTTTTACTGATAATAAGACATAGTCCTCTCTCTTTGAGATTACCTTTGCACTCCATACCCCTATCTACAGATATGGGCTTTACTATGCCCCCACAGGTTATAGAGAGCAAGTATCTATACTTATGTAATATCTCAGAAGAAGACGACAACACAAAAGAGCACCTGCAATTCTCACTTCATCACGTCTCCTTAACGATAGGCGATAATTATGGTGTTAAATATCAAGCGCTCCTAGCAAAGCAAGCTGTCCATGCCTTATTGCTAGCGCAAGCAAACTACTTGAAAGCCCAGCTAGCTACCTCTATGATTGAGTATTTTTCCAGCGCTAACAATTTGGCTATCCTAACTTTAAGGGAGTAACTACCATAGCCTTACCACTATCAGCATTTGTTCCAAAATTTTGCTCATCTAAGCTTACAACTGATAACGCACAACATTTATAGTAGCAACTACTACCCACATTGGCACGACTTTTTTGAGGTTTTGGTGCTTTCCTTAGCTAGCCTTAGATAAATGGCTTAGTAAGGTCTTAGAAGTGGCTAAGACTACTCAAGGCTTAGCTATTATTTTGTAAGAATTGAGTTCACTTTTTAAAGATATAAGGGTAGCTAAGGCCACCACTGAGCTTATCTCATGGCTATATAACGCAACCTCCATAAACTCGTGCCAATGTGGGGATTAGCCAGACTTAACCCCTGCTTAAGCCCTGAGCACTATCGCTATAGCTATCTCTATCGCTATTGCTAGCACTATTGCTACGGCTCAGAGAGCTTAAGCCATCCAATGTATAACGTCCTATGCTAAGCTGTATAACTTCTTATACCCGGTTGTCTGAGATGCAAAGAAAAGTCAGGAGAAGCAAGCGTTATCTTATAAGAGATTATCAGTGAGACTCAGGAGAGCGTAAACCATCCTACTCTAGCTTAAGGGGAGCATAAACCATTCTACTCTAGGTTATTGGTCAATCTCAGGGTACGTGAGCCATCGTCCTCATAGCTAAGTTGAATCATAAGATCAGGCTGAGGTAAGAAGCCTGCCCCGCGGTCTGGCCACTCTAATAGGCAAATAGCTGGACGGGCAAAGTAATCACGAATGCCCATGAGCTCTAGCTCCTCTGGGTCTTGTAAGCGATAGAGGTCAAAGTGGTAGAGTTCTAATACAGGCGGCGTTATTGCCGCTTGGTTAAGCTGGTAGCTCTCGACAATGGTGTAAGTAGGAGATTTCACGGTGCCACTATAACCTAAAGCCCGTAAGACGCCACGGGTAAGCGTCGTCTTGCCTGCTCCTAAGTCCCCTTCTAAGAAGATGCAGAGCGCCTGATTCGCAAGAGCCTGCTCTTGCTTAGATTGCAGAGCTTTGAGGCACAGCTGAGCTAATTGCTCCCCCATCTTTAGGGTTGCTTCTTCATTAGGCAAATGCACACTAAGGGTAGTAGACATGAGGCAAAGTTCTCCACAACACAAGGACTAAGGCACCAAGAACCAAGAAAGGTCATTATATTCTATCGGTGCCACTACAGAGGAGGCTCTTCTCATGAAAAAAGCTCTCTCTGGAGCTTGCTCTGAACCTCTCTGGAGCTAGCTCTGTACCTCTCTCTGGAGCCATCTCTCTGAATCTCTCTCTCTCGGGAGATCGCTCTCTTGAGCTATCTCATGAGCCTTGTGCTGACATCCTATAACATGCTCCTATCCTTAAGGGTCATTATCATCATAAGGACAAGCTATTCTCCTCAAGATCATTATCATCATGATGGCTATGGTGGTGCTGCTAGAGAGGCTGCTAGGAGTACGCTGAGAGCGCAAAGTAGTAGTGTGCTACTACCCACATTGACACAACTTCTCGGAGGTTTTGTTGCTTTCTTTAGCTCTCCCTAGACAGCACTGTCATAAATTAAGAGGGTTTGTCTAATGATGTTTACCGACAAAGCTTCACTTCAGCGCTAATACCAGGCCTGCGTACTACTTTATAAGTAACGCCAGAGAGCAACAGCCTATCTTTCTAACCTCAGTGGTTTACCTGCTAATTTGTGACAGTCCTGTGTAGCGCGCCCTAACCTTATTACTAACAGCAAGACGCTATTACTTCATAGCTAAGCGGCATAGCCAAGATTCATTGCTAAACAGCATGGCAAAGCCTCATGGCTTGGCTTCATTGCTAAACATTGCTAAACAGCATGGCAAAGCCTCATGGCTTGGCTTCATTGTTAAACAGCATGGCAAAGCCTCATGGCTTGGCTTCATTGTTAAACTGCATAGCCAAGCTTCATGGCTTGGCTTCATTGCTGACCAGTAGCACTTAACTAAGTGCTACTTATATCTGTTAACCATTAACCCACCAGAGCAACACTACTGATAATCTCAGGATTAACTACAGCAGTTTATTCCTCCAGATGGTTAATGAGTTTACGGATATAAGGCAAGAGGTCAGAGGCTATGGTCCCAATGAGGCCTGATTCTTTACCCGCTAAGTAACCGGCTTTACCATGTAAAGCAGCACCCACTAAGGTAGCCTGGCTCTGAGTGAGTCCTTGAGCCCGCAGGGAAGCAATAATACCAGTGAGCACATCGCCCATCCCCCCAGAAGCTTGCGCAGGTGACCCTTCTAGTAAGACCACAATAGAGCTACCATCGCAAATTAAAGTACCTGCTCCCTTTAATAACACTACCCCACCACAGCGCTGTTGTAAGTCATAAACAGCTTTATAGCGGTCCGCATTAATCTTATCGACAGTAGTCTGAAGTAGGCGAGCTGCTTCCCCAGGATGTGGGGTCAAAATGCTGCGTTTAGCAAAGCGTAACCCTGCTTTAGCTAAGAGATTAAGAGCATCAGCATCTACCACAGTGGGTTTATCCTGGTTATAGACACGCTCTAATAGTGCAAAACCATAATCATCTTGACTAAGACCAGGGCCAATAGCAATGACATCAGCCCAGGAGAGAGCTTGCTCTAAGGCCGCACTATCACGAATATTCACAGTCATGAGCTCGGGACAAGCAGCATTTAAAGCATGAGCAGTACTGAGGTCGGTTGCCACCTTAACTAAGCCAGCTCCCGCACGCAACGCCGCTTGCCCACAGAGACTAATGGCTCCAGCATACCCCTGCACCCCACCAATGAGTAAAACCTTACCCGAGTCTCCTTTATGAGCAGTGAGCGCCCGCCGTGGCAAGTCACGGCTTAAGTCAGCTAAACGCATAGTAGAGGTAGGAAGATAAGACGCACCATCTAAGTCCAGGGCATTATGCTTGCCATGGTAGCTATGCACCTCTAAACCTAAAGGCGCTACCTTAATCGCTCCCACATAATCTAAAGCTTCCCCTGTAAGTAAGCCGGCCTTTAAGCCTAGCATACACACGCTTTGTTGGGCATTTACCGCATTGGCATAGACTCGTCCCGTATCGGCATTAATACCAGATGGTACATCTACCGCAATGACATAAGCCTTGGTCTTATTAATGAAATCGATCCATGAGGCTACAGGCTCATGCGGCGCACTAGCTAAGCCCGTTCCTAAAAGAGCATCCACAATGACTGTAGGATATTGGTTCTCGCGCTGTGCTTCCTCTAAATCAGGGAGCTCATGCTCAATTTGTCCACCTAATTGGAGGAAATAGGCACAGGCGGTAGCGGCCTCAGTATGAGGATGAGGGGTTCCTAAAGCAAAGATCCGGGTCGGAATATGATGCTGCCGTAATAAAGCAGCAACGATATAACCATCTCCTCCATTATTGCCCTTACCTACCAGCACATAGACCATAGGCTGATTTTCAGCTTGGCTAGCCCCTACTGAGCTAGCTCCTACTGAACTAGTCCTTGCTGTCATAGAACCTACGCCCGCCCCTGCTGCACCTCGTATCACTTCTCTCTCATGGGTATTTACTCCTACAGCACTAGATGTATTACCCCAGCTATTAATAGACTCGGCTACAGAAGAGGCTCCTTGCTTGGTTTGCCTCTGCTCTGGCATTTGCCCTTGCCACTGCTCTTGCATCTGCTCTTGCCACTGCTGTAAATAAGCGAGAATCTCTTCAAAGACAGCGCGCCCTGCTTTTTCCATGAGGTCATAGCAATGGCCATCATGCGCTGTCGCATGATTTTGCTCCATTTCTTTAATTTCTACAGTAGTAAAGACATCATGGAGAAGCAAGGCTGGCGCTCCCATTACCGGATTTAATTTATCTAAAGAAGCTCTTGTCGGAACGGCAGGATTTAGTTCTGTGCCAAGTGCCGCTGTAGCTACGGCAATCTTTAATTCTGACAAGGCGGTAACTTCCGGCATAACTTAGCTCTCCTATTACGTAGACAATCAATCCTAAGCCCCAAAAACCCTAGGTTCTACTACTGCTGGCTATACTACTGCTGGCCCTACTACTGCTGGCTTGACTACAGCACTGCTAGCTAGCTAGCAATTACTACTATCAGTACTAGCACTATAAGTACTAAGACTACAAGCACTATCATCACTAATAGTGGTGCTATTTCAGCCCCGATTCTGAGAGTAACTGCAAACAATTTAGCAAGATTGCTAACTAGCAAGCCCTCTAAAAAGCAAGCCTGGAAGTTAGCAAGTTAGCTAACAAGAAAACTAGCAGACAAACTAGTAAACTAAGCTAGTAAACAAGCTGGCAAATCAAATAGCTACATTAGCTAAGGAACGTGTCATAAATAACTATGCATTTTGGCAACAGGTTACTAGCAC
>Cebus_capucinus_imitator_PRJNA485217_SSR093__coassemble_504_pt1 | contig 15356 bp, 4 predicted proteins | sample Cebus_capucinus_imitator_PRJNA485217_SSR093__metabat2_low_PE_002 | metagenome-assembled genome bin Cebus_capucinus_imitator_PRJNA485217_SSR093 | reverse complement strand
TTACTACTTCCTGAGCTAGCCCTAGAAAATCCTAGAGAAATAGCTTAGTGAGATCTTATGAGGCTAGGCAGACTACGCAACGCTTAGCTATTATGTCGTAAGTATTGATTTCACTTTTTAAAGATGTAAAGGTAGCTTAAGCCGCCCCTGAGCTTATCTTATGTCTTGATAATGCATCCTCCACCAACTCGTGCCCAGGTGGGCTGTATATATGCTCCATGTGTGTTCTTATATCAGGATTTACTTTGGCCCTGATTTATTTGCTCCTAGCTTATCTTACAAGCTCCTATCTTGCTTGTTGCTTGCTCTGGGCGTGAAACACTTCTTAGTTTAAGGGATGCTGATGTTATCCTGGTGACGTTTCCTCTCTATTAGTGCTAGTAGTGGGCATAGTCTATTTATTTCTCTACCATATGCAGTTAGCAGATAGTAGCTAGAAGCTCAGATATAATGGCTTGACTAGCAGTTTATAAAGGAGAGATGCGGTAGGAGGGTTAGGATTGCTATAATGGCATGTTTGTGAAACCTGAGGGCTAGCCAGAAAAATTCTGACTATAGCGGTATAACTGCTAAAGGAAGCGATATCGACGCGGAAAGTGGCTTCTTTGCTAAGAGCACTATCCTAAGGAGATCCTTGCTTTTATTTGCGATAATCAGAATTTAGTGAGTCTTTTCGGCTCATGTTGCCATAATGATGAGAAATAGTGCCAAGTTGTAAGTACCATTTGTACCGGTATGGGTTACCTGTATGTAGATGCTACATATGCTGTATATGCCGCATGTGCTGTATATGTCGTATGTGCTGTAGATGCCGTATGTGCTGTAGATGCCGCATGTGCTGTATTTAGTGTTGATGCCGTATGTGCCGCATATATCGTAGTGATTAGTACTGATGTGGCTCGTTTCCGCTTTTGTTAGTGCCTGCGATAAATAGTGTGGCTATCTCTGACGTTGTCGTATCACTGGGGTGTTAGCATTGCTGTAATGTAAGCATAGGTGTCAGTAGCTTGCTTATGGCGGCATCGCTGTGGTGTCATCTTCTGTTATAACCGGTAGATACTGGTAGGTGGGGAGAGACGCCATCATTGTTGTTTTAGTGCCCTTAGTGACTTTTGTGTCCTGAGTGGTCTTCAGGGCCTTAGTGGCCTTAGTGGTTTTTGAGGCCTTAGCGTCCTTAGTGACCTTATTTATAGTCTTCTTCTCTTTTTCTTCTTGGTCTTAAGTATCATTAAGAGAGTTTAATCATCAAGCCGAGCTACTAATGCAGGAATAGATAGGTATGCAAGATAAGTCAGGCGAATCATCTAAGCGAAAGAGTGTGCGTCAAGAACCTACCTTTGACTTGCCTACCTTTACCGATTCCTTTAGCAATGGCTCTGCCTCATCTCCGTATGTTAATACGGGGGTGAGTGCTCCTCAGCCCGCTCCTAATCCTTTAGCTAATCCTGCAGCTAATGACTTAGCTAATACTTCTGCAGCTAATGTTTCAGCTAATGCCTTAGCTAATACCTCCTTTAAGGGGGACGAGCCAAACCTAGCCGCAGGACATTCCCATGAATCTACGTTAGCAAATGCTGCTGCATCAACAGCAGTAAATGCCGCTGTGCCGGCAGCAGGAAATGCCGTTGCTCCTGCTGTAGATAGCTTAAGCGGCGCGTCACCTGTAGCCTCGGCCGAGTGGTCGCAGCAGAATTTAGGCTCGCATAGCTTAGATTCTCGTAACTCAGGATCTCAGAGCAGCGCTTCGCCAAATCTCGGCTCTACGGATTTGGCAGGGGCTTTATATAGCGATAGTGATGGCTCTTATAGCGCGGTTACTACTACTTATACCTCTAAGCAGGGGCTAAGCTCTGATTTTGCGTCAGGCATTAGCTCGGATTTTGCGCCGGGAGCACGTTCAGACTTGGCTCAGGGCGTCAACACTGACTATAGTCATAGTACTAGTGCGAGCTATGATTCTAATAGCTATGGTGCTACTAAGCAGAGTTTTGACCATAGTTATGGCCAGGGCTATACCTCAAGTTACACCACTAACTATGAGACCAGTGCGGAATCATCGTCGTCAGATTCTGCCTCATATGTCCCTACCTCCGCGGGTAGTGCTGGCTCTACTACCTTAGGCAGTACTGGTCCTACCACCGTAGGTGGTGCTAGCTCTACCACCGTAGACAGTACTGCTACAGGAACTGCGGCAGTCGATAGCCAGGATAGCGGCGTGGCGGTGGGGGCTGGTACCCCTGCTCAGCCTGGGTTTGCTGGCACGGCTGGTTCGGCTCCCACAAATACCGCGATTGACCCTTTTGCTGCTTTAGGTAGCTTTAGTCCTATTGATGATGAGCCTTTCTATCAGAGTAAAGATCAAGGTAGCTCAGCTCCGGCGGGAGCGAGGATGGGGGGACTTAATCCTAGCTTTAATCCGGCGCAAGCACGCTATGACGTTAATTATGAGCATGAGGTAGCGGCAGGAGCGGGCGCTGTTGGGACTGAAAGTGCCAGTACCGGTGCAGGTGCTTTGCCTGACAGTATGAGTGCTGGGAACACCGGTGGTATGAGTGCCGCTAGTGCTGGTGGTATTAGTGCTGCTAGTGCTGGTGGTGCTAGCAACCATGGTAATGCCAGTGGTAATGGCAATGCCGGTGGTAATGTTAATGCCGGTGGTAATGTTAATGCCGGTGGTAATGTTAATGCCGGTGGTAACGGCGGTGCTGGGGATAATGGCAATACCGGTGGTAACGGTAGTGCCGGAGCTAATGGTAATTTTGGCGACAGTGCCGGTGCCTTAGTACCCGCACCAGGCCAAGATGCAGCTGCGTCATCCGACGAGCCTACTAATACTAGTGCGGTCGCGGTCGTGGAAGATAATGGTAATTTCCTTTATCAATGGCGCGAGCGGCGGCGGGCGGAAAAAGCAGCCCGCCAAGCGGAAAAGGCGGCGCGGAAAGCAGGTTTACTGCCTAAACTTACTATATGGCAGCGTCTTGGCCATACCTTTAGCTATCTCTTTTTCTTAGGTCTTAAGCTAGCGGTAGCAGGTTTAGGTGTAAGTCTCATCTTATATATCTACTTTGATGCGGTAGTGATCGATGGCTATGAAGTAGATGATAAGTGGGTTTTACCGGCAGTAGTGTATTCTCGTCCTTTGGAGCTCTATCCCGAGCAACGTCTCTCGATGGAGCAAATGGTCTATGAGCTTAATCTGTTGCAATACCGCAAGGTCGATAGTCCGCACCACTCAGGTGAATATGCGGTTAATGAGAACAATGGGCGTATTGTGCTGATCCGCCGTGCTTTTGCTTTCCCTGATGGGGCTGAGCCGCAGATGTCCTTACTCATTGAGTTTGAGGACAAGCGCGTCAAGCGCATCATGAATGCGGAAACGCGACAAGAACTAGCATTCCTCCGGATGGATCCGGTGCTCTTAGACCGTATCAATCGTACTAATCCTGAAGAAGACCGTATCTTTATCTCTATTGATGAGGTACCTAAGCAGTTGATTACCACCTTAATTGAGGTGGAAGACCGTACCTATTATGAGCATATTGGTATTAACCCTTATGCCATTGTTCGTGCTGCGGTAAAAAACTTTATCTCCGGACGAGTGGTGGAGGGTGGTAGTACCATTACCCAACAGCTCGTCAAGAATTACTTTCTTACTAACGAGCGTAGTTATACCCGTAAGCTGCGTGAAATCTTTATGTCGATTGCCATGAGCCGTCGTTACACTAAAGATCAAGTGCTCGAAGCTTACATGAACGAGATCTACCTGGGCCAAAATGGCAAAGCAGGTATTTACGGCTTTGGTCTTGCCTCTTATTTTTACTTTGGCGTGCCAGTTAATGAGCTTTCCTTAGATCAAATGGCTTTATTAGTCGGTTTGATTAAGGGCCCATCTTATTATGACCCATGGCGTTTCCCCCAACGTGCGGAAGAGCGCCGCAATGTGGTGTTAGGGGTGTTACATACCCGTGGTCATATTTCTGATGAGCAGTACGAAGAATTAATTGCGCGTCCTTTACATGTGATTTCCCGTGGCCAACTCTCTTATCGTAAGACACCAGCCTTTATGGGCTTAGTCAAGACCGAGATTGCTAATCGCTTTAAGGAAGAAGAAGAACGCACCGGTAAAGACTTCCTCTCGGGTAATGGTATTCGTATCTTTACCTCTTTAGACCCACAAGCGCAAATTGCGGCAGAAAAGGCTGTGACTACGGGTATTGCGGCGGTAGAGAAAGAGCGCAAGAAGAGTGGTTTAGAAGCCGCCATGATCGTGTCTTCATGGCGTACTGGTGAAGTCTCCGCGGTGGTGGGCTCTGCTAATCCTAAGTATGATGGCTTTAACCGTGTCTTAAGCTCGCGCCGCCAAATTGGCTCGTTAATTAAGCCTTTTGTCTATCTCACTGCTTTCCACCAGGGCTATCATTTAGGTTCTATCGTTAATGATAGTGCGGTACGGGTGCAATTAGAAAATGGTGATATTTGGGCACCTAAGAATGATGATAAGCGTTTTAGAGGCCCAATTCGCGTGATCCGCGCCATGGCGAGCTCCTTAAACGTGCCAACCGTGCGTATTGGTATGGGGTCTGGTCTCGATAATGTCATTAACACTCTGCGCGCCGTAGGTTATGAGCGCGATATCCCGCTCTACCCATCCATTGTGTTAGGTGTAAGTGAAATTACCCCTTATGAGCTTAATTCGATGTATGTGGGTATGGTGACTGAGGGTATTTACCGCGACTTAACAACCTTACGTACTATTGAGAAGAATGGTGAGATTGTCTACCAGCGTGGTAGTAATCGCTCGCCACGTACCTTAGACCCTAAAGATACTTACTTAGCAATCTATGGTATGACTGAGGCTACCCGCTCAGGTACAGGACGTAGTATCGGTAAGCTGTTCCCTGATGTTACTTTAGCGACTAAGACCGGTACTACTAATGACAATCGTGATACTTGGACGGTGGGTATTGACTCTGATGAAGTAGCTACGGTGTGGGTAGGCTTTGATAATAACAAGTCTACTGGCCTCTATGGCTCTACTGGTGCTATGCGTCTCTATAGCGCTTATTTACAAGAGCGTGGCGTTAATTCCTTAGAGTTAAATCGTCCGGAGGGCATTGTCTTTGTGAATTTCGATAAACAAGGCAATGTGTTAGCTGATGGCTGTGAGGTTGAAGGCATGGAGATGTTCCCTGCTCGTCTCGACCGTATTCAGTATGTGCAGCAGTGTAATAACTTTGGGGAGCAGGGCTACGATGAGCTCCCTTATGTGGTCTCGCCGCAGTATCAGCAGCAATGGCAACAACAGCAACAGTTGCAATTACAACAGCAATTGCAGTTGCAACAACAGCTATTGCAAGGCCAGCAGCCAAGCCAGCAGCCAAGCCAGCAGCCAAGCCAGCAGCCAAGCCAGCAGCCACAGCAATTGCAGCCAGGCCAAATGCAGTTGCAACCAGGCTTGTCACAACAGTCTGGGCAAATGCAGCCAGGCCAAACCCAGTTGCCACAAACCCAGCAGCCGGGACTTAATCAATTGCCTGGGTATAACCAGCTTAACTTAAATGGTGCTGGTGGTAGTAGTGGTACTGATGAGGCTGGTACCGGTGGTAGTAGTGGGAGCACTATGGGCAATACCACTAGTGGTATGCCTAATACACCGGCAGCTCCGGGTAGTCTCAACTTTGGTCCACAGCCTGTTAATGGCAGTACTAGTGGCGCCCCGGGCTTGCATAGGCCAGTGGCCGCACCAAATACCGATGTGCTGCAAGATAGTAATGTGATGGACTCGGGAGCTCGTGACGTTGACCCGGTGACTCCTGATGAAAAGGCGCGCCCAACCCAGCGCAGCTCTAGCAGTATTGAGCAGCAAGCTGACCGCTTTGAAGAGGAATTATTAGGAATTTTCTAAGCAAAGCGCTAAGCCGAGAGCCGAGCCGAGAGCCGCGCAACGCACCAAGCTGAGCGCCGCACTTAGTGCCAAGCCGAAAGCCGCGTTAACCTGAGCATCGCGCTAACCTTACTCGCTCTCGTGAGTTACTCACTTGAGTGTTTCTCGTGAGTGGTTTACCTGCGTAGCTGTCCTCAGTAGTTCGGTAGAGCTGCGGCTTAGAAATAAACAAGCCCACGTTATTCTGACTAGTAATTTTGGTCAGAGGCGTGGGCTTTTGTTTGAGGCAAATCTTTACAAGGCCTAGAGTGCTAGGTTTAGAGCATTAGGCCTACATAGCGCCGCTATAGGGAGAAGAGCAGGCTTGCTTTGGCGGGCTTTAGTCCTAGAGACTAAGCAAGCGCTTTGGCAATCAGATTGGCAACATTTAATCTCGGCATAAGTGTACGCAGCAGTTTTTCCTTACAACAAGCCGTAATCCTTAGCTCACCCCAGCATAGTAAATTTACTTTGTAAGAATTGGGGGCGTAGCAAAAGGCTTATATATCGTGAAATAAATGCCTTGTTTATCATCGCCAAAGCAAGAAGCAAGCGCTTTTTAAGCGTTAAACCAGCAGGTGCGCCGCCAGTGCGCAACTAGCAGGTGCGCAACCAGCATGTACGCAGCAGGTGCGCAACCAGCATGTGCGCAGCATTGCGTCATCAGCGCTCATCATGAGCTCAACCAGAGCTTAAGTAGCGCGCACCATGCAGTGGGGCTAGCGTAAGCTAAGTGCTACTTTTAATGGTAGCTTTGCTGGGAGCTGGGCTAGTAATCTTACGCTTACGAAAGCTAGAGCTTGCTGGGGCGGCGGCGCTTTTGCCCTTACTTGGCTGGGAGCTCTTACTATCTTTAGTTGCGGCGTGCTTAGTCTTAGCCGTGGCTGTTGGCGCTTTGCTTGCGGCAGTAGTGCGCCGGCGTACGGGCGCAGTTGAGGTGGCAGAGCCACTGTTAGCTTGCGAAGAGCGAGGGCTCTTAGTAGCAGAACTGGCTTTTTTAGCACCAGTAGCACTAGCTTTTTTAGCACTAGCTGCTTGCTTGGCCGGAGCTGACTGAGCCCGGCTTTTACTCTTAGTAGCTGCACTGACGTCCTGAGCAGCTCCCTGGCTCTTAGTGGAGGCGCCACTGTGCTTTGCCTTAACAGCTACCTTAGAGCTGTTTGAGCGCATAGCGGCAGCTTTCTTAGTAGCGTCTGGGCGTGTAGCGGCAGCTTTCGTAGCTTCAGCTGATTTGGCGGCAGCTGGTTTAGCCGCAGCTTGCGTCGCGGACGAACGCTTGGTAGCAGTTTGCGTAGTGGCAGCGGCCTGAGCATGGCTGTGGCTAGAGACGGTACCAGCAGTTGCTGGGGTGCTGCCAGAGAGCGGAACTGAGCTTTTGCGCTTGTACCTGGTTTTAATAAGCTCAGTGCTGCCCGAGACAATTTTGCCTAAGAGGACAGCATGGTCACGCACGAGGCACTGCGTCTCCGGGTCACGATGATAGAAGCGCTGGTAGACGTAAAGCGTGCCATTCTTTTGCTTACGATGTTCAAACTTAACGAGCGGTTTGGTTACGGGAGCGGATGGCGTAGCTGGCGCGCTCTTAGCTGGCGTACTTTTAGCCGGTGCGCTCTTAGCGGGAGCACTTTTAGCCAGCGTGCTCTTAGCCGGTGTGCTTTTAACTGGGGTAGTGGGGTTTGGTATTCCAGAAGTAGGGTTAAGATTAAGGTTCTGGGCTTGGCTGGTAGGTTGGCTCTGGGTAGGGGACGCGATCTTACTCTGAGCACTCTGTGGCTTTTTAGTTAAGCGTTGTACGGCACGAGTGTGGTCTAAGGTTGGCATATGAACCCTCCTGGCCATAAAGCATAAAGTCAGATCTTCATTATGTCATGCATGGAGAGATATTGGCTTACCTTAGCTCATAGATATGCAAAGATTTATCTATAAAAAGTTAATAAATGCGATTTAGATCGGATCTTCACTCTGCGAAATTAATTCACCTCCCAAAAAATCGCTCAGCATATATGCCGCTTAGCATCTTATAAGATGCATTTTATATGATGAGATAACAGTTTGTTTGCATGGATGGAGGAGGGGCGTAAGGCATGGCGGCAAAGCGGTCAGCAGAGTAGTAGCTATAGCTTACCTGCATATCATGACGCTTACAGGCGAGCTCAGCTGCTTACAAGCAAGCTTAGCTGCTTATCTAAGCTTTAAGGAGCTTTAAGATATAGACCTGGATTTAGCAATGACGCACTAGGTGGGTATTTTTCGCTATATAAGCCTTTTTTTGCCACCACCTGGTTTCGGCAATGCCAATCAAGCCATTTATTTCACGCTAGATAAGCCTGTTGCTGCGGCCCTATCTTACTTATAAAGTAAATTGACGCTACTTGAGCGGGGCAAGGATAAAGTCTTGTTTAAGGATAAAGTATGGTTTAAAGGAACAAGCGATATTTAAGCCTATTCTCAATCAAATGCAGTAAACCTGCTGGATACAGTACAGGATAAGTCTAGCTCCGAGCTGCTGGCTACAGTACATAAGGAGGCTAGCTCTGAACTAGTGATGCGGTGTTTGTTAGCTGGTCTTATCGTCGTTAAGAGTAAACATCTAGCGCTAAATTTTCTCTATAGCTGTGGCATAATTTGGCTGTGCTTTTTGCTCTCGCATCATTTAAGATGATTAACATTTCTTTTTAGGCATTAAGCATGGCGCTAAGCTTAGTAAACTAACTCGCACTACTTGCGCTAAAAAGTAAGTTAATACGGTTTTGTATGAGAATAAGGCAGCTTAAATAAAGCCTTTAATAAAGGGTATGCTGTGCTTTATTCTCTTAAAAATGTTTAATCATCGCTAAGTAATAATTAGATATTAACTTTAGAAAAATACCGCTTTAGGTAAAGGCAAAGCTATATTACTCAAATGTAGTGGCTATAGCAGGATTAATATCTTTGTAGGCGAGCGAGCTAGTTTGGTCTGCGCTTAGGTAGGTTGGAGATTGAGAACTTGCTTTGGCAAAGACAAACAAGGTATTTATTTTATGATATATAAGCCTTTTTCTGCGTCACCAACTTCTTACCAAGTAAATTTACAATGCTGGGGCAGGGGAAGGATGACGGCTTGTTAGTAGGCAAAATTGTTGGGCCCGTCCGTTCCGAGATTAAATGTTGCCAATCTGATTGCCAAAGCAAGGATAATGTCTGAGATTAGGTATTTTTGCGCTTAGGTAGGTTGGAGACTGCGTAGGTTTGAGACTGAGTAGCAGCTCTGCGATTGTTGCCGCGATCGGGGCAAGTCTATGTCTGGGCCGCCTGTGCTAAGACTGTGGCTACGGGCGGCTTAAGATAGGTTCTTTTCTGCCACAAAGGATAGCTTGGTTTAAGTGCCGCTTAGAGTTAGGCATTGATATTGACGGCGCGGGTGCCATCGCTACGTGTCCACACGCTTGGGGTTTTACCTTGTAAGATATAGCTAAAGGCTAAGATCTGCGCAATTACTTCAAAGAGCTCGCGCGGAATTTCTTCGCCCTCTTTTAAGCACTTGAGCTCATTTAAGAGCTGCTCGTCCTGGTGCACATAAATACCTAAATCGCGGGCCATGGCCACGATCGCATCGGCCATCGCGCCCTCACCTTTAGAGGAAATGGTTGGGGTAGCCTTAGTTTCCTCATCATAGCTAATTCCCACCGCTTCTTTAATGGGAGCGCTATTTTCTTGGTAACTTTGTCTAGTTTTATGGGAAAACATCTTTTATCTCTCCCTCAAAAAAAGAAACAGTAGTGCTGGAGCTAACCGTGGTGTCTTCGCTAACCGTGGTATCTGCGCTAACCGTGGTATCTGCGCTAACCGTGGTGTTTGCGCTAACCGTGGTATCTGCGCTAACCGTGGTGTTGGCGCTAACCGTAGTGAGTCAACAGTAGTAACTATGGCTAGAGAGTAACTCTGGCTAAAGCTATTCTTACTTTTGCTCAAGACTAGCTCTGGCTAAAGCTATTCTCATTCTTAGATTCTTAGAGCAAAAACCCTGGGTAGTAACATCGTGGCTAAAGAAACATGAGCCAGCCGGGCCTGGTGCTCTAGCGCAGTTCCAGGTGCTCTAGTGCCGGGCCTGATGTGCTTGCTCTGGGCCAGGTGTGCTAGCGCTGGGTACTGGCCAGGGTGCTGGCGCTTTAAGCGTTGGCGCTGAGTGCTAGTGCGGGGTACTAGCACTAGCGCCTTTAGGCGTCGGCGGTAAAGTCTGGGCCCTCAAATCGCTTCTGGCGCGCGCTGGTTGGCTCTGGTGCGGCTTGATGTCGTGGTGAGCTGATATGACCCAAACGGGCATTAGAGCCGGAGGAGTTAAGTCCCACCTGTTTTAAGCGCTGATTTAACTCCGGCATGAGACTTTGTACCTTTTGTAAGGTTTCAAAGCGCTCGGCAACAAAAGAGATTTGCACGTCAGGGAAGCGTAACTTCACCTTAACCTGCAGTGGTCCCATATTTTCTAAGTCAAACTCAAAGTTGAGATGCCAACTTTGCCCCCCATCTTCATCAATTTGTCTTTGTGCGCTTAAAGAGCCCTCACGTCCCCCTGCATAGCATGCTGGTAATGGGATATAGCGTGGCAGCGGTTGCTCGGAGGCGGCAATTTGCATTTGCTGCTGTAAGCGTTCGACCTGACTCATGGTGTCTTGTAAGAGCTCTTGATTATGCTCTAATTGGAGTTCACTTAAGCTATCAGCCACATTCTGATTCTTACTAATTTCCGCGGCTAACTCTGCTAAACCAGCGCTCGAGAGTTCAGTGTAAGCGGCATTAGCATGGGCGCTACTCGAGCGCGTGGTGCTGCTGGAGCTCCGCGCACTAGAGGCGCTTATACTCCCAGCACTATTAGTAGAGCTGGAACCTGCTTTCTTTAAGAACTTATTAATATCCTTACCGATTTGCTCAAAGCGGATACACAAGAGCATAAAAGCCCATTGGTGTAAGGCTAAGGCTTGCGGTGACGATGGGGAGAGCGGCCCTGTCACAAAGTTCAACCAGGAGCTTACCGAGTGTAAGTCGGCTACTGGGTTTTGCAAGGCTTTAATTAACTTTTGCGCTTGCTCTTGCACTGGGCTTGGTAGTGAGCCATCTTGAGCTGTGCTTTGCAGGCGATTGATTAAGCTATCGAGCGAGTTTTGCCGCAGCGCACTTTGTTTACTTTGCTCTGAGAGCGCTTGCAAGGCTTCCTTGCTCATGAGGTTCATGTTGTTCGTAGCGGCAATGGCGGCACTGGCGGCATTGCTAGCATTAGTGCCATGGGCACTATTACTTGGGGTGGTGCTCGCGTTAGCTATCTCATCACTATTATCACGACGCCCAAAGAAAGAGGCTAAGCGTCTTAAGAGGCCACCTTCCTTAGGAGTAGAAATATTAGGTACTACGCTTTCATTAGGAATAGGGGCATTTTGTCCCGCGGTTATTTGCGCGGCGCCCACAGCCTGACTTGGCGCATGTAAAGTTGCTTGTAACGAGGCATTAGACTGCGCCAGATTTTCCGTAGCAATGCTCTTTAAAGCCATGTCGAGAATAGGAGCCGTGCTGGAGGTAGCAAGATCGGTATCAGCTACAACACCGGAGAGGGCGCTGTTGGGGAGAGCCCCATTGCGTAAAGAGATACTGTCAAGATCATCCGAGGGCACGGTCTGCATGACATTCTTAATAATCTCGTCTTGGAGATTATTGCTGACGAGCTTACCTATCCCATTGTTGAGGATAGTAGTACGTGAGCTTTGCGCCATTTGCGCGAGGGCATTAACCTGATTGCCCGCTGTAATGCTAGGCGGTAAGCCCTCTAAGTCATTAAGCCCTAAAGTGGAGGCACTAGCAAGAGCACTCAGGGCATTAGTGCTGTTTGGCGCTCCCGCCGCGCTCGCTCCCGCTGAGCTAGCTCCCGCTGGAGCAGCACCAGAGTCTACATTAGCTCCCGCTGGCGCAGCGCTAGCAGCACCAACCCCAGCGGCGCTATTAGTAGCATTAGTAGCGCTAGTAGAACTAGTGGCACTAGTGGCACTAGTAGCCGTAACCCCGCCACTGTTTAAGTTAGGCATAGCGCTAGGGGTAGCCGGATTAGTGCGCATTTGCCCACCGAGAGCCGCTACCGCATTCATCATGGTAGCGCTATTAGCATTTTGTACTTCGGCATTAGCACTATGCGTAAGCAGCGAAGATAAACCACCCGGGGCGCTTTGACCAGGAGCTGCCGCACTTGGAGCGCTCGCGGCCTGTCCTGGGGTGCTCGCTTGGTTTGGCGTCGCTGTAGTGCCTAAGCCCGCTTGATTTGGTGTAGCCGCGGCATTAGAGGTAGTGCCCTCACCCGTAGTTACGGTGGTATTAGAGGCTACAGTAGTGCCGGTAGCACGTACCGCGGTATTACCAATAGTGTTGACTTGGCTTGAGCCGAGAGAGCGTCCTTCTTGGATCGCTTGCTGGGTTAAACGTGTGCTCTCACTATTACCTACTGGACTTTGTCTAATGCGGGCAGCTGCGGCGCGGGCTTCTTGCGTAAACTCCGCGGTGTCTTCTTCATTTTGGATCAGCTGGCTCAGCACTTGTTTGTTTTGCTGGGCTTGATTTTGCTGTTGCTTCGCTAAATCAATCTCTTCTACCTCAGTCTGCACTTGCTTGAGCGTTTGCTCGGCTTGGGTATATAAGCGGGTTAATTCTTGCTCGGCCTGGGTAATAGCACCTTGTAATGAGGCATTAAAAGGAGCGGCTACGGAGCTGCCAGCAGCGGCCACGAGAGACGGACTACCACTTAAAGCGGCACTAGTAGCGGCCTCTTGGCGGGCATTTTCTTGAGCAACTCTCAGTTGCTCGTCGAGCTCTTGGCTTACCTCATCTTGCTGAGCCACCACTTTAGCCTGGGCAGCGGCTACTTGCTTAAGCTCTGCTTGTGCTTCTTCTTGCTCTTGCTCATGAGTATGGAGCTCCTGCTGAGCCGCTTGGCGCTCGGTTTGCGCTTGCTCTACTTGGCGCTCGGCTAAATACTCCCGCGTCTGGCGGGCATCACTGGCTTGAGCATGGCTGGTTTGACTGTTCGCAGTACTGCGTAAAGCTTGGACTACCGGCTCGGCTGCCGCTCGGCCCGCATTGTCAGCACGGGCATCACGAGCTGCACTTGCTTCACTCAAAGCCGTGTCATTATCCGTAGCGGCAGGATCAAGCATATTACTGTTAGCACTAAGAACATTAGCTGGCGTAGTGCTTCCTGGAGTAGTACTACCCCCCGCACTAAAGACGCTATTGCTAGCATGGCTCGTATTACTTGGCCCCGCGCCTCCGCTAGTACTTACAGTGTTACTAGCGCCATGACTCTCGTCTGCACTAGGAGCATAGGCATTAGCATTAGGTAAAGGCGCACGATTAGTGGCCAGGCCATACATGCTCTCGGTAGCACTACGCGCACTTGGCACTTCAGCTTCAGCCGTGAGGTTGCTCATGGCGGAATGAGGCGTGCTGCTCGTCGTGCCACTAGCCAAACTAGTAGCAGATTCATTAGCTATGCTAGTAGCCGAGCCACTCGCCATACCCGTAGCCGAGCCACTAGTCAGACCAGTAACCGAGCCATTAGCCATGCTATTAGTAGTGCTAGGCGTGGTTACGGGCGCCGGGGCGCTGCTTTCTGCTGGCGCAGCAGGAGCGGTGCTACTAGGGAATGTAGTTGTCGTAGAGCTAGATGCTGGGGTAGGGGCAAGGCTAGGAGCATTAGTCATGGTGATCGCAGCATTACTGCTTACAGCATTGGTACTATTAGTAGCATTAGCGTTTACAGCATTAGTGCTCGCGGCATTAGTGTTACTAGCGTTACTAGCATGGGCTTGATTTACCTGGTTAGCGCTATTAGTGGTATTAGCACTATTAGCTGTATTAACCTGGTTAGCGCTATTAGCGGTATTAGCACTATTAGCCGTATTAACCTGGTTAGCTAAAGTGGAACTATTAGCCTGGTTAGTTGCATTGGGGCCAGATGGTGTGGTGGCAGTTGATGGTGTGGCCGCCGGGACAGACTCTGGAGAGCTCGACCCATTATTAGTAGAACTCTGCGCATTAACACTAGGCACACTAGTATTAGGCACATTTGCATTGGCCCCATTAGTATTGGCCCCACTAGCATTCTGGGCACTCGTATTTTGTAAGTTAGTGCCCACGGTGCTGGTGCTTTGAGCATTAGTGCCCACGGTGTTGGAACTTGGGGCGCTGGAGCCCTGAGCATTAGAGCCCTGAGCACTAGTGCTTGGTGTGCTGGTATTTTGCTCCGTTAGGACATTGCTTGGCGTAGGGGCGTTAGGGCTACTACTGCTTGGCGTTACTGTATTAGTGCCTGGGGTGGTGCCAGTTGGGTTTACTCCAGTCTGGCTGGCTCCAGTTTGGTTTACCACATTCTGGTTAGCCCCACTTGGGTTAGCGCTAGCGGTACTGCTAGTAGTGCTAGTAGTGGTAGGAGGTACCGTTGCTTCTTGATGGGCCCCAGCTTGGTTAAGCGCCGCTGCATTCTGCATGGCAGTTGAGCTCTGATTAGTAGTAAGAGGAGCTTGATTAGCCGTAGCAGTAGTTTGATTACTGGTAGCCGCTGGAGCCTGATTAGCCGTAGCCGTAGTTTGATTATCGGTAGCCGCTGGAGCCTGATTAGCTGTAGCAGTAGTTTGATTGCCAGCAGGAGCGGTTTGATTAGTTGAGGCTACTGCTTGGCTATTCGTGTTGCTATTAGCAGGAGTAGTGCGCGTATTAAGCAAGCCCTCTAATTTGCTTAAAGAGTCGATCACGGCTTTTTGGTCAGCTTGCAGCGCTTGTTGCTCTACTTGATTAAGTGAGCTTGGCGTAGCGGTGGTACTACTCTGAGTACTTGGCGTACTAGGGTTACTTATAGGAGCGCTCGAGCTAGAGCTGGCTAGCGGCGTGTCCAGCAGGGGCATACTTTTGCCAGTAGTGCCTGGAGAGACGGTAGTGCTATTAGCGTTATGCTCATGATGCATTGGACTCTTCATTTGGGCGTCAGCATAGTTGCCACTTTGCATTTGCCCATAGAGGCGGGCAAAGCTGCTACCCTTAGCACTAAATTTTCCTTCTAAGACATGTGGAGTCTCTACAGGCGTGCTCGGGCTAGTATCTCCCGTACTACCCGCATTGCTCATGCTGCTGTTGGCAGTGCTGACATTACCAGCATTAGTCATACTGCTGTTGGTATTACTGACGCCGCTCTCATTAGCGCTAATAGAGGCATTATTATTCGCCCCGACATTAGCGGTATTAGTAGGAGCACCGGCATTACCGATAGTGTTGCTATTACCAGCATTGCTGCTATTACCAGTAGTAGCGCTACTAGTACTAGTCTCAGTATTAGCGGTATTAGAAGGAGCATCGGTATTACCTATAGTATTGCTATTACCAGCATTGCTGCTATTACCAGTAGTAGCGCTACTAGTACTAGTCT
>Cebus_capucinus_imitator_PRJNA485217_SSR093__coassemble_503_pt1 | contig 15370 bp, 8 predicted proteins | sample Cebus_capucinus_imitator_PRJNA485217_SSR093__metabat2_low_PE_002 | metagenome-assembled genome bin Cebus_capucinus_imitator_PRJNA485217_SSR093 | reverse complement strand
GCATTCATTCCGACCAACGTGATTTCGATTACTGATGGTCAGATCTTCTTAACTAGCTCGCTGTTTAATTCCGGTGTGCGTCCAGCTGTTGACCCTGGTATTTCGGTGTCCCGTGTGGGTGGTGCCGCTCAGACCAAGATCATCAAGAAGCTCTCCGGTGGTATTCGTACCGCTTTAGCTCAATACCGTGAGTTAGCAGCTTTCGCTCAATTCTCCTCGGACTTAGACGAAGCTACTCGTAAGCAGCTTGATCATGGTCAGAAAGTAACTGAGTTAATGAAGCAGACTCAATATGCTCCATTATCTGTTGCTGAACAGGCCCTGGTGATTTTTGCTGCTGAGCGTGGTTATCTCGAAGATGTTGAGCTCTCCAAGATTCTGCCTTTTGAATCTGCCTTGTTAGCTTATGCTCGTAATCAGCATGCTGATCTCTTAAAGAGCATCAATGATAACCCTGACTACAATGATGAAGTGGTTAATAGCTTGACTACTTTAGTCACTGAGTTCAAGGCTACTCAGACTTACTAGGAGCTCTAACATGGCCGGAGCAAAAGAAATTCGCTCTAAGATCGCTAGCGTGAAAAGCACGCAGAAGATCACTAGTGCGATGCAAATGGTGGCTGCCTCGAAAATGCGACGGGCTCAGGACAAAATGAGCTCCTCCCGTCCTTATTCGCAGGCTCTTAACCGCATCATCGGGCATATTGCCGCTGGTCACACAGAGTATCGCCATCCCTACACTATTGAACGTGAAGTCAAGAATGTAGGCTATATTATCGTCTCCACCGACCGTGGTCTCTGCGGCGGTTTGAACATCAACCTTTTCCGCAAGGTCTTAAACGATATTAAGTCCAATCTGGATCAACATATCGGCGTTAAGGCGGTGCTGTTAGGTGGTAAAGCTAACGCTTTCTTTACCCGTTCTGGAGTCGATATCATTGCGCAACACGCGGGCTTTGGCGATGAGCCAGCCCCTGAAAAATTAGTGGGCGCAATCAAGGTGATGACTGAGGCTTTCTTAAACGGTGAAGTAGACAAGATTATGCTCTGCTTCAACGGCTTTAAGAATACGATGGTGCAGCTTCCTATGTTGATGCAAATGCTTCCTCTCCCTATCACTGAGGATGAGAACATCAAGAAGCATCACTGGGATTACATCTACGAGCCTGATCCAGCTAGCATTTTGAATGTAGTTTTAGATCGTTATATCCAGCAGATGGTATATCAAGCTGTGCTTGAGAATCTTGCTAGTGAGCAAGCCGCTCGAATGGTGGCAATGAAAGCTGCTACTGATAATGCCGAGTCCCTCGTCAGCGATCTGCAACTGGCATATAACAAGGCACGCCAAGCTGGTATTACGATGGAGTTAAATGACATCGTATCGGGTGCTGCTGCAGTCTAATTTAAGAGGATAAAAAATGGCAGAAGCGAGAAACCGTGCTGGTGATAAAGGCACTATCGTGCAAATCATCGGTGCTGTTGTGGACGTTGAGTTTGCTGAGAACTCAATCCCAGAGCTTTATGATGCACTCGAGATTAAGGGCGATGGCGCAAGTCGTCCTGATATTGTGCTTGAAGTGCAACAGCAAATTGGTGGCGGCGTGGTCCGTTGCATCGCCATGGGTTCGTCCGATGGTATGAGCCGTGGCCTTGAGGCTGTTAACACTGGTGCCGGTATTAAGGTTCCTGTCGGTAAGGCTACCTTAGGCCGTATTATGAACGTCTTAGGTCAGCCTGTAGACGAGTGCGGCCCTATTGGTGAGGAAGATCGCTGGGTTATTCACCGCGAGGCTCCAACCTATGCTGATCAGTCTTCTACTACGGAAATCTTAGAAACCGGTATTAAGGTTATCGACCTGATCTGCCCATTTGCTAAGGGCGGTAAAGTGGGCCTCTTCGGTGGTGCTGGTGTGGGTAAGACCGTCAACATGATGGAGCTTATTAACAACATCGCTAAGGCTCACTCCGGTTTATCGGTGTTCACCGGTGTGGGTGAGCGTACTCGTGAGGGTAACGACTTCTACCACGAGATGGAAGAGTCCAAGGTTCTCGATAAAGTATCGATGATCTATGGTCAGATGAACGAGCCTCCAGGGAACCGTTTACGTGTGGCCTTAACCGGTCTTACCGTAGCAGAGAAGTTTCGTAGCGAGGGTAAGGATGTGTTGTTATTTATCGACAACATCTATCGTTACACCTTAGCTGGTACCGAAGTATCCGCTCTGTTAGGTCGTATGCCATCTGCTGTGGGTTACCAGCCAACCTTAGCCGAAGAAATGGGTGCTCTCCAAGAGCGTATTGCTTCGACTAAAGAAGGTTCGATTACCTCGATTCAGGCTGTGTATGTGCCAGCTGACGACTTAACTGACCCAAGCCCAGCTACGACCTTCGCTCACTTAGACGCGACTATCGTGCTCTCCCGTCAGATTGCTTCCTTAGGTATTTATCCTGCTGTGGATCCATTAGACTCGACTTCCCGTCAGTTAGATCCATTTGTGGTGGGTAAAGACCACTACGAGGTTGCTCGTGGCGTGCAGACCATCTTACAGCGCTATAAGGAGCTGAAGGACATTATCGCCATCTTAGGTATGGATGAGTTAAGTGAAGACGATAAGCTTACTGTGGCTCGTGCCCGTAAGATTGAACGCTTCCTGTCTCAGCCATTTAGCGTGGCCGAAGTGTTCACTGGTTCCCCAGGTAAGTATGTGTCGTTAAAGGATACCATTAAGGGCTTCCAAGGCATCATTAACGGTGAGTATGACAACTTACCTGAGCAGGCTTTCTACATGGTCGGTTCGATTGACGAAGTGGTAGAAAAAGCCAAGACCTTATAAGAGGTATGACGCATGGAAGAAATTAGTTTCCATCTGAACGTCGTCAGTGGTGTCGGCAATATCTACTCCGGTCGTGTCAAAGCGATGTCGATCTCGGGCTCGGAAGGTGAGCTCGGTATTCGTCATGGCCACACTCCATTAATTACTACCATTAAGCCAGGTATGGTTACCTTAGTTGATGCTGAGGGTAAAGAAGATCAGATCTACTTAGCTGGTGGTATCTTGGAAGTGCAGCCTGAGGAAGTCACGGTGTTAGCAGATACCGCTCTGCGTGCTGATGACATCGATGAAGCTCGCGCTCAAGAGGCGATGAAGGCAGCTCGTGAGGCCATTGCGCGTACTAACGCCGGTGACCAAGACTACACGCAAGCCTTTATTAAGCTTTCTGAAGCTATGGCGCAGCTTAAGGTGGTGGAGCTGGCACGTACGCGTCGCCGCTAATAGGCTCAAGCTGAGGCTTAGGCCTCTGCTTGTTCCTCCCTTAGTCTTCACGCTAAGCATTGCCTAAACACAGTGTCCACGTGGTTTATGCTAAGTGTATATACTAAGCCACGCTAGTTTGAGTTAAGTATACATACTAAGCCACGCTAGTTTTAGCTCAGTGTACGCCAGGCGTAAACACAATGTGAGCACCGTGTCAGCTTGTTCCTAAGGGCTCTAAAGAGAGTAGTGAAGCATCACGCCTTGCTTTTCCTTGCTCTAGAGCAAGTGGCCTGGCTCAACTTGCACGTTTACAAGTCGTGTAACTGCAAGTCGTAGGGTGCTGGCGCTCCTCTTTATACGCCCTTTAGATCTCAAGCCCTAGCAGGCTCTAAGTATTAAGCTTATCCTGCTCGTTTGTTACCTACCTGTGCTTATCTGTGCTAAATTAAGCACAACTGCGCTGAATGGCGCATAGCTGCGCACATCAGTGCACCTGCATACCATCAATGGTTGTCCAGGCAAGTGCTAGCTAAATGAAGACACAGGGCTATCTAACATAGCGCTTCGGCGCTATGACCTCCTCTCTATTAACTCATCTTAACCAAGATGAGCTTATCAATCCCACCTTAGCCAAGGTTAGCCTATCAATCCCATATTAACCATCCTACTCTCTAGCCTGTTTTGAGTTCTTGCTTCTATAGTTTGCTTCCTGACATCGCTTTCCTTAGTTTCTCCTTGTTTGCCTTGCCTCATCTCGCTTTCTTTAACTTCTATAGCAGTCTAGCCGCGTCTAGCTGTCTCTATCCGCGCCTAGCTTACCCAAGTCTCCCTTAACGTTTTCTATACTCGTGCCTGTCTAGTCAGATGTCGTATCTTTTCGTTAGCTCTCTCCCAATCTGTTAGCACGCTCAAATGCCTGGCCACCGTCTTGAAGAGCCGAAGCGGCTTCTGCTTATAACATATCCAGATTGCCTGCTAGCTTAGCTTGTTAGCAGCAGTTATAAGAATAGGCAAAAGTGCAAGATAAAGTGATAAAGGTGCGCTAGTTCTCCTATGACATACTAAACACAACTAAAGCTATCCCAAATAACTAAAGCTATCCCACAAAGCTAAAGCTTCCCCACACAACTAAAGCCATGATGTGCTTTGAGAGCAATGAGTGGCACAGCTAGCTCACTAGATAAAGAGGCAATAGTGCTTGGCTTAAGCAAAAGATAGGGCAGGGGATGAGATAAGATAAGGGTATAAGGAGAATAAGATGCGCTTTTTAGCTAAGACTATAGCTGCGGGTGCCATAGGCGTGAGTGCTTTAATGGCCGCCCATAGCGGAGCCAATGTGGCTCATGCTGCTGATGTGGCGAATGCTGTCGATACATCTGACTTGGTAGCGGTGACTCTGACTATTGCTAATAAAACCTGGACGGCTCACTTAGCCAACAATGCAACGACGCAAGAACTACTTAAGCGCTTCCCTGTAACGATTCAGATGAATGAGTTTGGCGGCTTTGAGAAGTCCTACTACTTTAATGACTCCTTACCACAAGATGTAACGCCTCCAGGTTATGTAAATATTGGCGAAATTACCCTCTATGGTCCACACTACCTGGTGCTCTTTTATAAGAGCTTTGATAACTCTTACGCCTATACGCGCTTAGGCCAGGTCGATAATGTTGCAGGCTTAGTCGAGGCTTTAGGTCAAGGCAATGTCTCCGTTACTTGGGACAAAGCTAAGTAAAGAACCATGAGCCAACCTTGCATGCGCCAGCTAGCAGATAAGCCCTTTTCTGCTAACTTATACGCTATGGATATAGAGCTATCAGCCATGTTTAGAGGGGCGAGAGAACTATAAGCCCGCATCAATGATGCATGATACGGAGGCGGTAGCTACGGATACTATGTCAGCTTTGCCTCTGAGGCCAATTTGCCTCTGAGGCCAATTTGCCTCTGAGGCTAATTTGCCTGTTTAGGCAAAGAAGCTGCGCTCATAGAGGCCAAAGTGGCATTGACCAATGACCTCATCACGGATAAGACTTAGTCCTAAGAGAGGCTTTTTCTTCGCGCTACTCATCTCAACATAGACTAGGCCATTATCTGCTAAGAGGTCACGCTCCGCGATAAGCTCTACGCTCTGCTCTAACAAGTTAGAAGCAAAAGGCGGGTCTAAAAAGATAAGGGAGTATTGCGTCGCTGGAGAGAGGTTTCGTAAGAAGTTAAGCGCATCACCCTCAATGACCTCGACTTGCTTTGCCAAGCCCTGCGGTAAAGAAGCTATCTCGCTTTTGAGCTGACGGGCATTAATCCCATCTTTTTCTACGAGCGTTACTGCTTGCGCCCCCCGGGATAGAGCCTCTAATCCTAAAGCTCCTGAGCCGGCAAAAAGGTCTAGGACCTTAGCACCGCTCATGCGCTCATCGAGCCAATTAAATAAAGTCTCCCTCACGCGGTCAGTAGTTGGTCGTAATCCCTCTTTATCTAGCACAGCTAAGCGCTTGCCTTTAAACTTACCACCGATAATACGTACTTTATTGTCATAGCTCATGAATTGTTCCTGCCTCAACCAGATCAGAACCCCAAATTAAGAAAATTTCTGAAAGCTTCAGCACTAAAGCTCTAAATGCTAGCTTATAGCTTAAAGACTAAGCCATAAGCTATTAGCACGCTCTAGCTCATGGCTACTTATTTTCGACTTTATATAACTTTACCTAGATTTAACAACAGACCTTTAGGATTAAATACCGGGAAAAATGTAGCTAGGCTATCCAGGCTTAAGAGCTTTTGCTTGCTCTTTACCGGAAAGTGTTGTCTGTGTTTTGGGGGTGTTAGTAGTACTTAATTAAGGTAACTCAAGATGTCTTAGCCTATCGTAGCGTAGCTCTTATCTTTTAAGGATAAAGCAAAGCTTATCAGGCTCCAAGAAAGCATCAGGTAGGTCTTCCCGCGCTTGTTAAGACCTCAAGACCTCCTATTTTACTTGTTTAAGTACTACCTAGTATAAAAGACATCAGGCGGGCATAGCTCTGTTATGCAGCAAGTCTCCTAACTCTTTTTCCCCTAGTTTATAAAGTGAGCCAAGGTTCTATGCTGAGCCTATAGCCCATGCAAAGCTTAAGGCCAATACTAAGCCAATGGCTAATGCAAAGCCTATAGCCAATGCTATAGTCTATGACCAATGACGAGTCTATGGCCCTTACTACGCCAAGTTTTTGCGTACCATATTTCCCATAGTTATCTCATGCCATTAGTTACCAGATTTGTTACCAGATAATCCAGATAAGCCAAATAAGACTGTGTCCTCTTTATTAAGGAAAAGCTTTTCATTAAGTAAAAACTTTTCATTAAGGACAAACCTGTAAGCGCAGCGACTAAAGCTCTTAGGTGCTTAACCAAAGCTCTTAAGCATGTAACCAAAGCTATTAGACGGTTAACCAAAGCACTTAAGCATGAGAGCTACAGCTTTACAGCGCCACAGCTTTACATCATATCAGTATAGGCAGCATTACCTGTATAGGATGCATTACCTGTACAAGCAGCATTATCTGTACAAGCAGCATTATCTGTACAAGCAGCATTATCTATCATTACATATAGAGTCTGTATGGTCCGCTCTAGATTACGCTTAACCCGCGATGAGCTCTAGCGTATTCTCAGCACACCATACGCACTAGATTGGTTGCGACCTGCTTTATTTATCTAAGCTAGGCTAGCTCTTTTAGCTGGGTGAGCTTCTTATAGCTTGGTGGACTTCTTAGTTCTTTAACTTGGTTCTTTAACTTAGTTTTTCAACGAGCTATGAGCTTAGCTCTTTGCAAAATTCATTGTTGAGGTCATTAGATAGCTGGCTTTCATGAAGTATTAAAGAGAAATCCTGAGGGAGATAGGCTTATGTAGGGGCATTAAGACTAGCTTTAGCTAGGGGAAAGCTTGCCATAAATTAAGGCCTGTAATTCGCTATAATAAGCCTAGATTTCGTCCTGTGGTAATGATAAGGGGGATAAACCAAGCTCTCTTAGACCTGATCAAATAGACCTGATCAAGCTCAGTGGCGTGACCTCAAGTCGGTATAGTATCTTTTTACGATAAGCATCCTAAGCCTGAGTAGGGCCAGCACTAAAGCATTAGCAAAGCTAAGACATCTAAGGTGTTAGCAAAGCTAAGACATCTAAGCTATTAGCTGTGTGTTAATGCGCTAATAAGGTATTAGCTGTGTTAATGCGCTAATTGCTCTAGTGCGCTAATTATTCTAATGCTCCTCTTGCTCGCAAGAGCCGCGACGGCTATAGCTTAGGCAGGATCCTCTCTTAAGAAGTGCTATCCAGCAACAATGGATTAAGACATGGGATTCTTTTCAAAACTATTTGGCTTAGATAAGAATAAAGCCGAAAAATCGTCTGAGCAGGAACAGCTCCACCAAACTGAGCTACAAGACCAAGACGATCAGTCAATTATTGACGATATCGCTAAGGAAGAGCAGGAGCAAGAGCCACAGGGTGAGAGCTTCGATAACGAAGCTGTCTTTATGACAGAGGATGAAGATAGCGCTTCAGATGATAGTGCTATCGACAACTTTGCCAATGAAGATATCGCCCAGCAAGTGGAGGATGCGGAAAAAAAAGAGCCATCTTGCGACAGCTCCAATCTGGAGAAGACCTCTAAGGCAAACGAGGCTACTCCTACTGTCGCAAGCGCTGAGAGCAGCGATTTAGACGCCACCACCACTACGGCAACTGTAGCTTTTCAAGAGAGTCAAGCTCCTGAAGCCGCTTCGCCTGAAGCCGCTCCTGCAGCTTTACAAGTTGCACCCGAGCCAGAGGCAGCACCCGAGCCAGAGGCAGCACCTGAGCCAGAAACAGCACCTGAGCCAGAGGCAGCACCTGAGCCAGAAGCAGCACCTGAGCCAGAGGCAGCACCCGAGCCAGAGGCAGCACCTGAGCCAGAAGCAGCACCTGAGCCAGAGCCTGAGGTAGAACCAGAAAGCAGCTCAGAATCAGAGCCTGAGCTTGCTGCGGAGAATCCGGCTGACTACTTCGATGAAGAAGAGCTCGCCGCTGATGCCGCAGCCGCTGATGCCGCAGCCGCTGAGGAGGCAACAGCTGAGGACGCAACAGCTGAGGAGACTACTGGAGAAGCTGCTGAAGACAACGCCGCGGCTACTCCAGAAGAGGCTATCGAGGATGCCCAAGCTCCAGCAGAAGTGACTTCCGACGCAACAGAGCTCTCTGCAGCTGAGATGGCGGCTGAAGCTGAGGAAGAGATAGCCGAAGAAGTTGAGCTTGAGGAAGAGCTAGAAGCAGACGAAGAGTCTTTTGCCGATGAACTCGAAGACTCGGAGGAGCTCCTTGAGGAAAACCCAGCTGACTACTTCGATGAAGATGAACTCGCTGCTGATGCTGAAGAAGCTGCTGAAGATTCAGCAGAGCTAGAGGCTGATGAATCTGACGAATCTGATGAGGCCGACGAAGCTGATGAGTCTGAAGAGGCTGATGAAGCTGACGAGTCTGAAGAGGTTGACGATTCTGACGAAGCTGATGCCGAGACAGCAACAGATGAGTCTGTTGCGGAGACGGAAGCTCTTTCTAGTGCGTATGTAGCAGCTGCCGCTGCTGTTGGCGCGGCTATAGGGGCTGCTGCGGCAACTAAGGAAGAAGTGCAGCCGGTACGTGCTTCCTTTATGGAGCGCTTAAAGCGTACCCGTGATAACCTTGCCCATGGCGTGGGTACTCTCATCTTTGGTCGTAAGATTGATGATGACCTCTATGATGAGTTAGAGACGGCCTTGCTTACCTCTGACCTCGGTATCGAAACTACTACTATGGTCATTGAGCGTTTACGTGACGAGTCGCGTGTGCGTGACCTGAAGGATGCAGGAGCCCTACGTCAGAATCTCAAGAACATTCTCTGTGAGATTTTAGAGCATTGTGAAAAGCCGCTGGTAGTTACTGATAATAAGCCTTTTGTGATCTTAATGGTCGGGGTAAATGGTGCGGGTAAGACTACTACTATTGGTAAGCTTGCGCGTAAATACCAAGACCAAGGTCTTAAGGTGATGCTCGCTGCTGGCGATACTTTCCGTGCCGCTGCGGTCGAACAGTTAAAGGAATGGGGTGAGCGCTCTAACGTCCCGGTGATTGCGCAGAGTACAGGTTCTGATAGTGCTTCAGTGCTCTTTGATGCGGTCAAATCTGCCCAAGCTCGTAACATTGATGTCTTGTTATGTGATACGGCGGGCCGTTTACAGAACAAAGAGCATCTGATGGACGAGCTCAAGAAGATTGTGCGCGTCTTAAAGAAAATTGACCCTAGCATTCCGCATGAGACCTTATTAGTTCTGGATGCAGCTACGGGCCAAAACGCTGTGTCGCAGACCAAGCTCTTTACCGAGGCAGTTAATGTCTCGGGTTTAGTGCTAACTAAGCTTGACGGTACGGCTAAGGGCGGTGTGGTCTTTGCGCTGGCCAATCTCTTTAATCTGCCTATTCGCTATGTGGGTATTGGCGAAAAAGCCGAGGACCTGCGCGAGTTTAAGGTGAAGCCTTTTGTCGACGCCTTAGTAGATGACTCTAATAGCCAAAAGTAGCTCGCTTGTAGCCATAAGTGGCTTTTTCGTAGCTCAGACTAGCTCTCTCTAGTCTCTTTTAGCTTGAGGGAGCTTCTTAGTAGCTTTAATTAGCTCTCGCATAGCTTTGCATAGCCAGAGTAAGATTGGCTCTAGCTAGCTAGTAGCGCTATTTCCTAAGTAAAGCCATCTTTGGTGGAAAAGCCCCTTTTTAGGGGCTTTATTAGCTCTAGAGATAAGCTATCTGTAGCTTATATCCTCTTAAGAGGAGGATAGGCTCCTTATGAGTTGCTCATCAGCATCCCCTGAACTTTCCAGGGATTGCTAAGGAACTTGCTTTGTGTTGCTAATGTGCTTGCTCTATGCTCTATGCTGCCAATGAGCTTGTTATATGCTGCTAATGGGCTTGCTATGGGCTGGTTAGCTTGCTCTGTACTGTCAATGAGCTTGCTATGGTTGTTCTCTAAACTTCAGGGAGCTTAATGTGAGGAGTATGTATCTCATCATACGACGAGGCTTTTAGGTTGAGTGGGAGGATGCGGTGGTTTATAAACACTATATAAGTACTGGACTTATGTTATAAATATATCGTTAATATGTGATAAACAAGGTATAAATGAGTGTCGTATAAACTTTTAGCAATATGTTATAAACACGTTGTAAATGATTGAACATTATTATTAAAACATGATTAAACGTATTTATCGAAATAATATTAAACAATACCATTAGAATGATATTAAACAAAGTTATCAGAATAACAGTAAATAAAGTTATTAGAAAATAATTAAACGATATTATCATAATAACATTAAACATCTTTATTAGAATTTAGTACAGTATGCTTGTTGTGGGTACATGATTTTTTTGTGTTTATATGGTTATTTGGGGGGGGGCATGAAAATTTAGGTTAAAGCACCATATACCTAGGCTGTATCCTAGCTTTATTGGCTTAAATATGTGTGTTAGGCGCGGTAGGTTTTGTTGACAAGATTTATCTTTGTGCCTTTTTTGCTCCTTGCTCTATGTCATGATAGTTGGTTTATAAATTATGAATAGGGTAGGAAAGGGAGTTTGCGGGCTAGGGTATTTGCAGGCTAGTTAGGATAGTTAAGGCTTAGGCTGGCTCTGATTTAGGCTATCCCTGGATTAAGGTTGTAAAGGATGAGCTTGGCTAAGTAGCTAATGAGCACAGGAGCCACCAGTCTATCTAGCCAAATAGCTACCTATCCCAATAGCCATCTAGCTATCTGGCTAAATAGCGTTGGCGCTACTTAGCGCAATAAGCATATAGAGCATATAGAGCATAGAGAAAAGTAAAAACACCGGTTTAGCTACTCTAAACGATAAAAAGCTTAAGCCATGGTAAACAGCTCTAGCTCCTGGTGGGGCTCTGGTTTGTTGAAGCGGCATAGCTTTAGTTATAGAGTGTTATTGTTGTTAGCGCTGTAGGGCGTTACGTTAGGTATCAGAAAGCAGCAAGTCATTAGGCGCCATGATTGGCGTCATGCATGATAGGCGTTATGGCAGGCGTTATAGTAGTCGTCATAGCCTATCTCATGAGCATCCTTCTGGCCAGCAATTACTTGCTAACAGTAGCCAGCAATTACTTGCTAACGTAAGTGCTGCTGGCCCTTAGGGAGTAAGCGCTGCTGGCACTACTGCATAAGCATGTTGCTAGCAATGCTGCATAAGCATGCTTAAGCCAGATAAGATTCTGTATTTCTGAGTGTTACTTTACATCATAAGGGAGCAAGGTACAGCATGCTGTAGCATGGCATGGGCATGGTACTTCGACGTAGATCCAGTTACGTCGCCGTATCGCCAGGTACTCTGGAGAATAACTAAGTCCTCTTTCCTCTCCCCTAGGCGAAGATTTCCTAAGGCAAATCTATGAGACCATTGCAACAACTGAAACCACAGTTGCCGCTTAGCAAGCTATCTGTAGCCCTTTCCCTGATTTTAGCCCCATCTTTATTAACGGTAGCCATAGCGGCAGATAGTACCAATGCTGCGGACGCTGCTGTTTCCAGCAATAATGCTGTAGCAACGAGCAATGTTGATTACTCGCACTATCAGCAAATAAAAGGGCAAACAGTGGTGGTCTCGGCTTCGCGTGTTGAGCAAGACATTTTGACGGCCAATGCCTCGATCTCCGTGGTTGATGTTGACCAAGCTTTGACTTCTAGTCGTGACAACATTGCCGATATGCTGCGCGACCAACCAGGTGTGCAGATGGTTTCCGACGGCACGCCCGGTGTGCGTAAAGTAGCCATTCGTGGTGAGGGGGCTAATCGTACGCTGCTCTTAGTCAATGGGGAGCGCTTAGATGACCAAAAGACTAAGTCAGGTGCTCCTATGCTCATTAACCCATTCTTTATTGAGCGCTTAGAAGTGGTACGTGGCCCTAGTTCCGTGCTTTATGGCTCTGACGCTATGGGGGGTGTGGTTAATGTGATCACTAAGCAAGCCGCTGAAGAGCCTTTTAGCTTTGAAGGTGGCATGTTCTATAGCAGTGCTAGTGAATCTTTTAGTGAATATGCTAATATCATGGGTACGCTAGATCGCTTCCACTATGCTGTAGGTGCTTTTAGCACTATTGCTGATGACCTTCATTTATCCGATAGTCGTACTTTAGATAACACGGCTTATGGGGCTAAGGGTGTCAATGGTGATTTCAGCTATGACATCTTAGATAACCTTACTATTGGTTATGCTGGTGAGTACTTTAATTCTCATGCCCAAGTTGCCACTACTACCGATAATGCAAACTACGCCTCTTTTAATGGCGAGATTCCTAAGTGGAATCGCAGTAAGCATCAGCTCTATGTCAAAGCTAAAGATATCTCAGATATCTTCACCGCTCTCGATTTCTCGGTTTATTACCAGAATAACGATAAAGACTACTACTCCACTCCTTCCTCTGGTATTGATGTTGGGGTAGAAAATCAACAAAAGAGCTATGGCGGTAATCTTCAAGCTACATTAACCTTATCGTCCATGTTTGACCTGGTAACCGGCTATGAGATGCGCATTGATAAGCTAAACTCAGCCAGTGATGTCTCCGTAGTGCAGGGGCCGATTAAGGTCTTACAGCAGATTGACGATGATAATTATAAACAGACCACGCACTCGCCCTATGCGCTGTTAGCTACCCACCTTACTGATGAGCTTACCTTAAATACCGGTCTGCGCTATACCTATGTGAAGACCGATCCTGGTTATAGCGCCATTAATGGCACTGTGTATAACCCTTATAATCAGGTTAGACCGGTTATTCCTACCTTCCAGGAAATTGATGAAGCATCAAGTAGTCAGAGCAAAACAGTGGGGTCGGCAGGCTTAGTCTATCAACCTTTTACCCATGGTTCTTTCCGGCTCAATTGGTCGCAAGGTTTCCGGGTGCCTAATGTCCAAGAGCGCTATCTTATGACCTATACCGGCGCTATTCAATTAGGTAATCCTGAGTTAAAACCTGAGACTTCCAATAACTATGAGTTAGGCTTCCGTTGGGATGATAGCCAGTTAAAGAGCGATATTTCCGTGTTCTATAGCGATGCTAAAGATTATATCGATGTGTCGCGTAGTGGTACTCAGAACGGTCGTGAGACTTATACCTATCAGAATATTGCTAAAGCCAAAACTTATGGCGTCGAGGCTTCCATTTCCTACCTCTATAATGAGTTTGAACCTTATGCTTCGCTCACCTATCTGCACCGTGAGTATGAGACGGCAGCTGGCTCTTCCACTAATACAGGTACGCCAAAATTTAAGGGCCAAGCCGGTGTGCGTTGGTATGGTCAATATTTAAATGTTGACTTCTATACTGACTTTGCCAGCAAGAGCAAGGATGATGACATTAATGGCTCTTCATATATGGGGGCTAGTGAGTTTACGGGCTATGCTACCTATAACCTCAAAGTCTCCTCGAACTTTGATTTAGGTAAAGACATGCAATGCCAAGTTTACGGTAGCATTGAGAACATTGGGGATAAACGTTACCAGACTACGGAGTTAGTAGAAGAGCCAGGTCGCTTCTTTACTTTAGGTGTCAACGTCCTCATGTAAGAGCAAAGTCCTTGGTCTAGCTAAGTAAAGCTTTTCCCCACTCTCCCTCCCAGGGCGCCCATCGCTTCTGCTAAGCAGCAAAGCTGTTTACCTTCTGCTAAGCAGAGCTGTTTAGCGCCTGCAAATCTCAGGAATCTGAGATTGGTGGCACATAGCTCCCGCTAAGCAGAGCTGTTTAGCTCCCGCCCGGTGAGAATGTAATTCCTCTTGGCGGCGCTAGCAAAAAAGCCAGTACCACGACGGTGCTGGCTTTTTTTATTGGTGGTGAGTAACTTGCTCGCACCAGGGATTGGCTTTGCTCTATCTTTAACCGCAAACCTCACTAAATAAGCTCGTACTTAATAGGAATCAAGACACGGTTATTAAAGTTAGGGAGGTTAGTGTTGAGCTTTAACAAGCTTTTAGCAAGTTTGCGCGCCGCCTCATCTAAGATCTTATGGCCGGAGCTTTTGACCAGGGTAAAACTCACCACAATGCCTTGCGATACCACAAACTCTACTTCGACTGTTCCTTGAATTTTGCGGCGCACCGCATTCTTAGGATAGGTCATCTTGTTCTTGATTTCGCGTACCAGCATAGCCGAGAGCTGGGCGCGAGACTGCCGTACCGCGGCTTGTGCCCGTGCCGCCTGTTCCGCAGCTTGTTGACGTGCTTGTTCATCTGCTGCTTGGGCCGCAGCCCGCTGGCGCGATTGTGCTTCAGCTTGGCGCTTAGCTTCAGCAGCTGCCTTACGCTTAGCCTCAGCGGCAGCCTTACGCTGAACTTCAGCTTTTTTAGCGGCAGCGTGTTGTTCCTCTTCTTTTTTCTTATCTGCTTGTGCTTGCGGCTGTGGTTCAGGCTCAGGTTTAACTAAGTCCTGTTTAATCGGCTCAGGTGGCTTAATTGCTTCGAGTACTGGCTCGGGTTCGGTTACCTCTACTTCTGCTACATTGTGTTCTGCTACCTCTGTAACCTCGGGCTCAACCACTGCTTCAGGTTCAACTAATGCTTCAGGTTCAACCACAGGTTCAACCACTGCTTCAGGCGCAACCACTGACTCGGTAGCTACCCGCGGTTCTGGTTTAATTAGCGGTTGCTCTGGGGTAACATCAGCTAGGATGGCGGTAGTGAGCTCATCTTGATCTGAAGATACCTGCAACATCATGGTGACGTCAGCAAAGTTTTGTTGTGGTGTAACAATGAGTGAGGGCTTATCACAAATACCCATGACGATGAGCGCGATAAAGACACCAATAAAACCACAAGTGCGGGCAATCAGATCGGGGGTGTTCATGAATGTTTAGCCCCTTACTGCCATAGTTACAGTGCTTTCACCTTTACTATAAAGATTAGTCAAGGCAGCGGTTGCTTCTATAGGAGCAACAGTTGTACTTATAGGGGGAGCAATTTTGCTTACTGGCGCTGCACTAGCCGGAGCAGCACTTGCTGGCGCTGCACTTGCCGGAGCAGCACTTGCTGGCGTTGTACTGGCTGGCGCTGCACTAGCCGGAGC
>Cebus_capucinus_imitator_PRJNA485217_SSR093__coassemble_497_pt1 | contig 15542 bp, 4 predicted proteins | sample Cebus_capucinus_imitator_PRJNA485217_SSR093__metabat2_low_PE_002 | metagenome-assembled genome bin Cebus_capucinus_imitator_PRJNA485217_SSR093 | reverse complement strand
GGCTTAGCAAAGTTAAACCCAGGCTTAGCAAAGTTAAACCCAGGCTTAGCAAAGTTAAACTCAGGCTTAGCAAAGATAAGCCTAGGACTTAGCAAAATTGCCCACAGGGCAGTTGGCTATTTCTGGACTTACTATGTTAGCAAGGGATAAGTGAGCTTTTAAATACATTTAAGCACATTATGCCAGGATTAAGGTCTATGCTGCGGCAGCGTCAAACGATACAGAAAAGGCGATTGCAAGTTTGGTTATGCGTTTATCTAAGCGGAGAGGCGGTTAGGTGGTTAGGGTAGTTACGAGCAGTGAGCGATAGACCTAGGGTAGTTATGAGCGATGAGCGCGGTAGCTAATGTGTTTAAGACCTTGCTATGGTAATGACAAACAAGGTGTTTATTTCACGATAGATAAGCCTTTTCCGCGTCACCAACATCTTACAAATTAAATTTACGATGCTGTGGTGAGGTCATGATTACGGCTTGTCTAGAGGAAAAAGCGATGTTGAGGCCCATCTAAGATTAAATGTTGCCAATCTGATTGCCAAAGTAAGAAGCTTGGTTTTAGGACAAGAAAAAAGCTAGAGAGAGTATCTCTAGCTTTTATGGTCTTTAGTTAGAAAAAGGGAACACTATCTTCTTAAGATCTGAGCTCTAGTAGCAGGACTAGAGCAGCACTGCTCTACTAATAGCATCGCACTACTAGACAAACCCACAACTAGCATCACTGCTCTACGAGCAGCGTGGGCGCAGTGAGAGCCGTGGGTCTTTAAGGCTTTGGCTGGTAGCTGGAGGCTCTGGCCTTTAGTTCTTAGTTACGAATAGTAACGTAGACTTGGACATTACCGCGTTGGATGAGGAGAGCCTTGAGCTTACCCTTAGCCTGGTTCATCTTTTGGCGTAAGTCATTTAAATCTTTAACTGGCTGGCGGTTCACTTCCTTGATGACATCGTCCTCACGTAAGCCAAAGGCATAAGCACGCGAGTTATTAGCAACATCAGTGACCTTAACTCCGCCCTTATCATTATTGCTTAAGGTGGCGCCATCTAAGATATCGGAAATCTTGCCCGAGTCAGAGCCGGAAATTTCGCTAGGCTCTTTTAAGGTAGCGTGGGTGGTGATGTTTTGGCCATTACGGAAGACACCTACCTCTACCGAGACATTGGTGCCTAAAGTTGCGATCATGGCGCGTAACTCGGCAAAGGAGTTGATCTTCTTGCCATTAATCGAGGTGATAATATCACCGGCTTGCAGACCAGCTTGTTCAGCGGCACTATCTTTAACCACTTCCGTGACGAAAGCACCAGCTTTTCCAGTAAAGCCAAAGGTCTTAGCTAAGTCTGGGCTGACTTCAGTACCGATAATACCGAGGGTACCGCGACGTACTTCACCAAATTGCTGGAGCTGGCTTACGACGGTTTTGACCATATCAACAGGGATAGCAAAGCCGATACCGATATTACCGCCATTAGGTCCTAAGATAGCGGTATTAATACCAACTAACTCACCGCGTAAGTTAACTAAGGCACCACCGGAGTTACCCGAGTTAATGGCGGCATCAGTTTGGATAAAGTTCTCGATATTCTCGATATTTAAGCCAGAACGACCTAAGGCGGAGATAATACCTGAGGTCACGGTCTGACCTAAGCCAAAAGGATTACCAATAGCGACGACAAAGTCACCTACCTCTAAAGGATGGGTCGAGCTATCCATAAAAGGTAAAGATTGTAAGTCACTAAAATCTTCTAACTTCAGTAAGGCTAAATCGGTGTGGGAGTCAGAACCAAGCTTTTTCGCCGTGAATTCACGGCCATCAGAGAGGGCGACGCGAATCTCGGAAGCATCCTCAATCACATGATGGTTAGTGATAATGAGACCTTCTTTAGCATCAACAATTACACCCGAGCCTAAAGCTCTAAATTCCCGCTGCTGGCGCTGCTGGAGCTGTGGGAACATGAACTTAAATTCTTCAGGGAAGTTAAAGATAGGGGAAACTTGCTTAGTGCCCTTAACCGAGATATTAACTACCGCAGGAATCACTTGCTTTAACATAGGAGCTAAGGTTGGTTCCCCCTGCTCATTTTGCATGTAATTGATTAAAGGGCGTGCATCCGCAGCATAGCTTGGTGTTGCTACGGTAGAGGCTAAAATGGCACTCGCTACAGCAATTGCTACAGCAGACATTTTTAATGGCTTCATTGCAAAATTCCCGCGTTTGTTTGGCTCAATTGATCGTGGCAGAGTCTTTTCTCTAGAGAAAACCACTTCACTAGAGATTGCCTTCCCGTATTAGCGCGGCAGCAGCTCTGCACTAGTAAGAGTTGCACTAGGCAGAACTAGCGCAGCATCGGTGCTGCACTAGCACTACTGCATCGGTGCTGCACTAGCACTACTGCATCGGTACTGCACTAGCACTACTGCATCGGTGCTGCAGCAGCGTGGTAACAGCGCTGAAGCAACGTGGCAGCATGACTCTATCATTTGATTAATGATGAGACTATCTTTCTAGGCTAAGCCTTATGAGGCTCTCGCAACATGCACTAACGAGAGGACACGCTTTAAGGGCCAGTTAAGATAGGCTCATGAGAGCACTTTTAATAAAAACTGTGGTCACGCCACTCACTTGCGTGGAGCGTTGTGGCACCAAGTGCCTACAATCGCGATAGCGTTAACACGTAAAGTGGGTGTAAACGCCGTAAGCAAGCGATAATGCAGCGTGATAAAGAAAATCGATAATAGTGGCGGTATCACTCAGGCTCGCAAAGCTGTCTCTTGCTAGTTGCGCTTAATATAGCTAGCTAAGATATCTCTTAGTGAGGCTGGTGCTTGATTGAGCTAGATTTAGCTTGTTGTGAGCTAGAGGTAGCTTGCTTGTTGCCTCAGGATGCTTTTGCGATTAAGAGCTGGTGAGGGATACGCCCTGGTGTTGCCTTCGCTCTTTACTTTGCTTGGCTTTGCTATCAGCTAAAGCCGTTTATCAGGAGCGAGGGGGTATAGTTTTGCTTTTCCCTGTTTAGAGCAGGTTAGTTTAAGGAAAATCGGTATTACTTATTCTTTAGTGGTATTAGTAAATCGGTGTCCGTGCCTTGTTTGGTTATCACTTGGCAAGGGCATAACCTTATGGGGCGTGGGTCTAGCTTGGTAAAGCTGTTTTTTACATGGCGTGTCTTTTTAGCCTTTCATGCTGATCTTAAGTTTATAGCGGGAGCAGAACCTGACTTAGTGACTTAAGCAAAGGAGCATCAATACTCTAGTTTCGGAGAAGTATGGGCTCTTAGCATAGTCTTGATAAGGTAGGGCTTATGTAGTAGATTCTGCTCTAGCGCTATCAGAGGTCTTGCTCTATGTCACTTATCGTAAAGTGTGAGCCTTAGCAAAAACTTAGATATAGCTATTAGTAACGCTCAATCAAAGTTATCGCACAAGCAAATAAACAAGCCAAATAGAGCCTACATAAGCGTTTGTGCGTGCTCACAATATAGGCAAAGAATTTTTCTCTAATTTTTTAGGAAACTTTTAGGCCGCTCATAAGTCAGGCCTACTTTTATAAACGTCACAGCTTGTTTTAGGGAAAGTAGTTTTGCTAAGAATAAGTGGAGGACGTCAATCAGGTTTTATATGGCGACATAGCGTAACTCCATGAAATAAGGTAAGGCATGAGGCCATAAGATAGCGCCAGGTATGACACCATGAGATAACACCAGGTTTGAGGCCAGGTATGACACTATGAGATAACACCAGGTTTGAGGCCAGGGTGTCAGTATGACTAAACACAATGGTGGGCCTGTATAGCTAAACAATAGGGTAGGGCTGTATGCATAAACACTGGGAGTAGAGGTGCTAGTGAGAGCACTTACTTAGCAAGAAAAAAGTTGAATCCGTGCGCTAAGCGATGTATATCGCAAGTGATGGTTTATTTTGCCCCATGTTTTTGCTATAAAGTGTGTCAATTAGCAGGAGTAGCCTTAAGATCATGCTCTTGCATAAGTTTTGTTTGACTTAGTTGTTGCTTGTCTATGAAATCTAATCTGCACAAATATGCCCTAGCAGCTGCCGTGGCTTTGCTTATGGGTGCCTCTAGTATGGCTGAAGCTGCCCGCATGTCCCGCGCTCCACAAGATAACCTTATTTACGCTACCTCGGCTGAGCCTTTAGGCTTAGATCCAGCCATGGTTGATGATAATGACTCTGGTAATGTGAACTGCAATATCTATGACTCCTTACTCAGGTTTAAGAAGGACAGCACTGATATTGAGCCAGGTTTAGCCGAGAGCTGGACTATCTCTGATGATGGCTTAATCTATACTTTCAAGCTGCGTCAGGGGGTGAAATTCCACGATGGTACCCCATTTAATGCTGCTGCCGTGAAGTATAACTTTGATCGTCAGCAAGGTCCTAACCTTGATCCTAAGATGACCTATGCTCCTTTAGTCTTTGGTGATGTCGTGAACACTGAGGTCGTAGACGATTACACTCTCAAAGTTACTTTAAAGAAGCCATCTACTCCTTTCTTACGTAATTTAGCTATGGCTTATGCCGCTCCTATCGCTTCTCCTACTGCTTTAGAGAAGTACAAGAACTTAATGGAGCACCCAGTGGGTACCGGTCCATATAAGTTAGTGACCTGGGATCGCGGTCAGCAGATTATCTTAACCACCAATGAAGATTACTGGGGTGAAAAGCCTCCAGTGCAAAACGTGATCTTCCGTATCATGAAAGAGACCTCTTCGCGTGTAGTGGCTTTAAACAATGGTGAAGTTGATATTATCAATGGTATCGATGCCAATGTGATTGATCAGCTCAAGAGTGGTGGCTCCCTCATTTATGAGGCTGAAGGTAACAACACCAACTACATGGTTTATAACTGCCGTGATGGTTATATCACCGCTGATAAGGAAGTGCGTCACGCTATCTCCCAGGCGATCAATGTGCCAGAGTTAGTCGCTTCGCTCTATAAGGGCTATGCTGAGTATGCCCCATCCTATATGCCATCCTTTATGGAGGGCTACGATCCTAATGTGCAGTCAACCACTTATGATCCTGAAGCTGCTAAGGCTACCTTAGAGAAGAAAGGCATTAAAGAGATCTCGATTCTCACTTACTCCAATGCCCGTTACTACAACACCGTGGGTGGTCAGGTTTTAGCTGAGGCCGTGCAGGCTTACTTAGATAAAGTGGGCGTTAAGGCCAATATTGCGGTCTATGACTGGTCGACCTTTAAGAGCAAGCTCCTCACCGATAAGTGGGATCTCTCCTTTATCGGCTGGGTAGGTGACAATGGCGATCCTGATAACTTTATCAATATCTTATCGGCTAATGACCCTATCTCGAACCAGGGCTTATGGCAGCATCCAGAGTTTATTAGCTTAATCAACCAAGCTACCGCTGTTCCTGATGGCCCAGAGCGTGCTGCTTTATACCAAAAGGCTCAAGCTATCTTAGCTGAGGATGATGGTATTCTCCCTCTGTCGCATGCCAAGACCTTAGCGGCTTATCGACCAAATATCGAAGGTCGCTTCACTAACCCATTAGGCATGAACTATTTCATCAACGTGAAGAAGCACTAAGTAGTTTCTAGTTGCTTCTAGCGTTTGCTGCTGCTAGCGGTTACCACTGCATCCAGCATTTACTGCTGCATCCAGCATTTACTGCTGCATCCAACATTTATCGCTGCTGCCATCGTTGACCACGACTGGGAGCAGCTGGTAGGTGCAGCAGCTGGTAGGTGCAGCAACCGGCAGGTGCAGCAGCTGGTAGGTGCAGCAACCGGCAGGTACAGCCAAACGCCTTATTAATAAGCTTATTGCCAGGCTTATTGCCAGGCTTATTACCAAGCTTAGGCATAAGCTTAGGCATGAATTTAGGCCTAAACTTGTCCCACCAATTGAGAATGCTACTTACTACTTACTACGAGCTACGAGTTAAGAGCTAATAGCTAAGGCGGCTCACGGTGGGGTAGTTTTTGCTAGAGAGATAACCGGCGGAGAGCCAAGTCTCAGGACTAAGCTCCGTCGGTTTTTTTTTTGCCTTACAGGAAAGCAGAAAATAGGCAAGGCTTGCTCTTGTGGCTCTCTAGATGGCCTATCTCATCTCATTGCGCATGCTGCTCCTGGCTCAGCGCAGCTTGCTTGGGCCATCAGATTAGCAACATTTAATCTCGGAATGGACGTACAGAGCAGTTTTGCTTACTAACAAGCCGTAATCCTTAGCCCGCTAAAGCACCGTAAATTTACTTGGTAAGAGGTTGGGTTCATAGTACAAGGCTTATATATCGTGAACTAAATACCTTGTTTGTTATTGTCAAAGCAAGCCAGCAATTCATATCCTAGCTTTTCATCCTCACTTAACTTCTGCTTCCTTTTCAGCACTTAACTTCTTCTCGGTCGCTGCACCTGTGCTCCCCTATTTCTTGTGTTTATCTTGTTGTGGGTTTTTGGTCTTGCTTTGAACTTGCTTTGAACTTGCTTTGCTCTTGCTTTGCTCTTGCGTTGGTTTTGCGTTGGTCTTGCTGTGGTAATACCAAACTAGTCTTTTATTAGCTGATAGATAAGCCTTTTTATGTGGAGACAACCTCTTACCAAGTTAATTTACGGAGCTGTACCATGGTACTGATTACAGCTTATTTCTAGTAATAACCGCGGGGGAGGCCCTTTTCGAGATTAAAGGCTCCCCAGCTGATTGCCCCAGGCAGCTGATAATTACATGGATCGCTAAGAATAGCTTGGTGGTGTTGCGAATTGTTGGGGTAGTTGCGCATAGCCGCGAGCGTGGCTTGACGTTGCTAAGAATAGTCTAGAAGTCGAGTGTTGCTACGAATTGTTGGGGGAATTGCGCATAGCCGCGGAGCGCGTCTTAACGGGGGAGTTAAATCGTATTGATTTGCTCAAAAGCAATGTGCGTGATTATGGTGCTTGATGCGTAATTGTTGTGTAAAAAATCAGAAAAATATGCGGGACATATGTTACAAAACAGTGCGTTTTTGGTGCGAATGGCGCACAAAGATCTGATGATTTTGAGAATTTATTAGCGGTTAAAATGCCCTGAGAGGCAATAAGAGCAGAAAAAAGTAGCGTTAATGGAGCTATGTTGGGAGGATAAATGACTTAAATATGAGAAATGTTCTGGGGAAGTGAGCACTACAGGGGCAGGATAAGAGCTAACGTTTGTTGTAACTAGGTGTTCATACAAGTTATTAAGAATATTTCAAACTTTTCTTATAATAGTGAGATTTGTAACGAATATAGGGAGAGTTATTCCCGGGGTAGCAGGAGGACTGTGCAGCGTCCGACCTAGTTACTCTAATGTATACCTAGAGTATTGATCTAGCTAATTTGATGTAGCGAAAGAGTATCGTAGTAACTACTCTGCTTGATAGCTTAATACTGGTAGCGTTGCCCCAGCTACTTTGCCTCATACCACTTATTTTACTGAGTAGCAGTTACTTTACTGAGTAGCAGTTACTTTGTTTAGTAAAGGTTAAGGCAAGCTTTGGGGATAGGGGATAACAAGGTGATATAGGCCACAGCTTTACTTTGTTGTTAAGACAGAAGTAGGGCCTTAAGAGGCTAGCATGTGCTAGCACTATCCGCGCTAGTACCATTCGCGCTAGCACTACCTGTACTAGCACCATCGTAGTTAGTTCTTAGCGGTAACTACTAAAACTACAGGAGTAGTTTGGAGTTACTTAGCTTAAAGGGTAACTATAGTTAGCTCAGTGCGTTCTTAGCTTATGAAGCGCAGACGCTGTTAGGTCTTGCTTATCAAGCGCAGAGATTTCATAGTTTGAGAGCTGAGGCTAAGATGCAAAAGAGCAGCCATGATGCATAGCAGCATAGCTGCCACGCTGCATAGCGGTGATGCTGTGGAGCCTAAATCACCTTAGTACCTAATTTAGTTAGTCACTATCTTCCCTTTATTCTTTACATTGTTAGGTCTTTGCTTACGCTAGTGTGCTTCAGGGACTTTTCATCCATGATGCTGCTGCCTAAAAGTTCATCATAAGTGATGAGCAGGTGGCCCCACCCCCTGAGAGAGCCAATACCTTGTAAGGAGTTATTTTTAAACATCACCATGAACAACTGTCTTGCCAAAACATTAATGGCTTTAGCCTTTACTGGTATTATGTCCGTTACGGGTGTTGCCCAAGCTGCTCTTTCGCAGAACCCTCAGGAAAACTTATACTACGCTGCCTCTTCCGAACCTCTCTCGCTTGACCCAGCCTTAATTGACGATATCGATTCTGGTAATGTTATTAGCAATATTTATGAGGCTTTGTTAGATTTCAAGCCTGGTACTACTGATGTTGTTCCTTGCTTAGCTGAAAGCTGGACAATTACTAATAATGGTCGTGACTATATTTTTAAGTTACGCCGTAATGTTAAGTTCCATGATGGAACTCCTTTTAATGCTGAAGCGGTAGCCTTTAATGTAGAGCGGCAGTTACCTCAGAATGCCACCAGTAAAATGGCTTATGCGGGCTTCGTCTTTGGTGATGTTGAACGTGTGGAAGTGGTTGATGAGTACACGGTGAAGATCGTGTTACATCAGGAGAATGCGGCTTTCTTACGTAATATGGCTATGTCCTATGCTTCGCCTATCGTCTCGCCTACAGCTCTGAAAAGATATAACAATGATGTGAGTACTCACCCAGCCGGCACGGGTCCTTATAAGCTTGATTATTGGGATCATGGCAATCAGGTGGTGCTTACTCGTAATGAAGATTACTGGGGGGCAAAGCCTAAGGTAGATCACGTGGTCTATAGGGTCATTGGTGATGTTAATGACCGTGTTCGGGCTTTAGCTAATGGTGAAGTCGATATTATTGCCAACATTAATGCTGATGTTATTCCGGAAATCAGTAGTCATAGCAATCTTAAGATTATGGAGGCACGTGGTATTAACACGAACTACATAGTCTACAATTGCCGCGATGATCATATCACTTCGAAGCGCGATGTCCGTGAAGCTATTGCTTATGCCATTAATGTGCGCGCCATGATCAAAGAGCTGTATAAGGAATATGCCGATTACGCGCCAAGCTTCTTCCCATCTTTTATGGATGGTTTTGACCCAAGCGTGCGTGCCCCACAGTTTGATGTAGATGAAGCTAGGCAGATCTTTAACGAGTATGGCTTAAAAGAGCTCACTATTATGACCTACAAGAATGCACGTTCTTATAACGCTGTAGGTGGTGAGGTCTTAGCAGCTCATGTGGCTAAGTATTTGGAGCAAGCTGGCCTTAAGGTCAATATTGTGAGCTATCCTTGGGGTGAGTATCAGGATCGCTTACAAACTGATTCTTGGGATATTGCCTTTATGGGCTGGATAGGTGATAACGGCGACCCTGATAATTACATCAACATCTTTGCGACGGGGGGGGCCGTGCATGATGATGGTATGTGGACTAATAAGCTCTTTGACAGCATTGTGTCTGAAGCCTTACGTGTAGAAGACCATGATGTGCGTATCATGCTTTATCAGAAGTCGGATGCTATTCTCTCGGAGAGTGTCGGTATCTTACCTTTATCGCATGCCAAGATTTTAGCGGCATACAGTGACCGTATCTCGGGTAGTTTTACTAATGCCTTAGGTATTACTACCTTTGATTCGGTATCGAAGAAGTAACAAGTAACTTCTACTGATCTTCGGCATAGCTTCAGCCTGATCCGCCACATGGCTTCTTCTTGAGCATCGGCATAACAGCCTCAGCCTGAGCTGAGGCAATGAAGCCTAGTCAGCCGCCATGCAGCCATGCAGTCATGCCGCCATGCCGCCATGCGGACTTGCTGTTATGCAGGCATGCAGCTGGCCAGATCATCCTGCTATGGGAATGAGAGCAGGGCTCACTTGAGCTCCTAGCTTTAGGATGCCTTAGAGCTCCTTCTAGCGTAAGTTCCCCTGTTTCATGGAAGCAGGGGGGATTTCAATATAGCGCCGGCCCTTTTCTGTCTTTAGATGCTTCTGACTCCACATACTTCTCGCCTCTAGAAGCTGCTTGCTTCCAGAAGCCTCTTGCTTCCTCTGTTTTTGTAGCTGGTTTTGCTGCGTCCTTGTTGTTTTCTCCTGCTGCTTCTTTCTCTTATTCTGCTTCCTCTTGTTTCTCTTCCTCCTCCTGTTCCTCTTGCTTATCCTGTTTCTCTTTCTGATGCTGGGCTTGCTCTTGTTAGTCTATTTGCGCCCTTGGTTTGACTAGGCTTCTTTCTTGATGAGCTTTTATGTTGCGGGCGTCACCTCATCTACTGAGGGCGTCACTTCTTCTTATGTATTTTTGAGCTTAGCTTAGGGCTGTTTTACTGGGTAGTTGTAGTTAGGTGTGCTTGATTTTGGTGCAGTGCGAGGTTTTTTCTCGCTGCAACAGATTTTATTGAGGGGGCGCAGAGCGCTAGTTTGCAATGGCGGAACTAGGTATGTAACCAGAGAGCTAATGCTGCAAAGTTAGGCGGAGAAACTGCGCTGGTTTAGTGGTGGGTAAATGTAGCTGGTAGAGAGGTGGTCTTTGCTAAGATGGAAGAGAGAAGCTCGCATGAGTAAGCTTTACTTAAGCGTAGCAGCTATGGTGTTTGAAGGGGAGGAAAATCAGTATAAGTGAGGCTGCAAGCGGGACGCAAGAAAAATCGGAGGGGGTTTATTAGCCTCAAGCAGGGTAAAGGCTAGCCTTAAGTAGGCTGAAGACTTTCCTTAAGTAGGGGAAGACTGGCTCAGCAGAGTAAAGACTAGCCTTAAGTCGGGGTAAGTGGAAGGAGATAATGCAGCGTTAAGAAAGGGCATGGTGAGAGCTAAGAGCTAGAGATTTAAAGCGCATATGAGTACCTAAGGCAGGAGAACTGCACGGTTATGAGTAAAAGGGAGATGAAAAGCAGGAAAGGGGTGTAACCAGGAAAAAGGCTTAAACATAGGATTTTGCTGCTATGATATAGCTGAAAATGCGAAATATCTCACAAATAAATAGGGATTTTGCGCACAGATATAGAGCAATTTTATTGCACTTTATTGGTGCTTATTGTGCTTAGCGCTTATTACCTTTAGCTTATTAAGAGCACTATCTCTATTTATCGCAAAACAGGATGGCGATTACCACAAGTAGGTAGGTGATGCGCCTGAGCCGATGTTGCCCTGATACTGCATAGCTGAGCCAGGTTGATCTAATACCAGGCTAACGCTAGGCTCATACCAAGTTAATGCTGTGCCTATGTCATCTCGTATGGTGATGCCGGACTAATGTCAGGCTGATGCTAGGCTGAAGCTACTTTAATACCTGGTGGATGCTAGGCTAATACCTGGTGGATGCCAGGCTAATACCTGGTGGATGCTAGGCTAATACCTGGTGGATGCTAGGCTAATACCTGGTGGATGCCAGGTTGAAGTTAGGTTAATGCCAGGATGCTATAGAGCTTAGGTAAAGCTGATATGTTTCTGCTCGGCAGGGGTATGGCGGATTGAGTAGGTAAGTTAGAGATTTTGGACAAGGTAGAAGAGGAAGAAAGTATGGGCTTATTTTCAACGGTACGACGTAAGAGCTTACAGTTAGCAGTAGGTGCTACTTTAAGCGCTGCTTTGCTCTTTGCAGCAAGTGGCGCTAGTGCCGCTCCTTTATCGCGCGCGCCTCAGGACAATCTGTTCTTTGCCACCTCGACCGAGCCTTTAGGATTAGATCCTCATCTGGTAGATGATAACGATTCCGGTAACGTCAACGTTAATATTTATGAGTCCTTACTGCGCTTTAAGCCAGGTAATACTGATGTTATGCCTTGCTTAGCCGAGAGCTGGACGATCTCTGATGATGGCTTAGTTTATACCTTTAATCTGCGTCACAATGTGAAGTTCCATGATGGCACTCCATTTAATGCAGAAGCGGTGCGTGCTAATATCGAGCGCCAGAGCCCACAAAATGCCGTGCCTAAGATGTCTTATGCTCCTTTAGTCTATGGTGATGTGGCTAAGACGGAAGTAGTTGATGACTACACCATTAAGATTACCTTAAAGCAGCCATCTACCCCATTCCTGCGTAATATGGCTATGGCTTTTGCCGCTCCTATGGTCTCCCCACAGGCTTTAAAGCAATACAACAATGACCTGATGGAGCACCCTGTTGGTACTGGCCCTTATAAGTTTGTCACCTGGGATCGCGGCCAACAGATTATTCTCACCACCAATGAAGATTATTGGGGAGAAAAACCTGCTATTCCTAATGTGATTTATCGCATTATCAAAGAGACTTCTGCTCGTGTGGTGGCTCTGACCAATCAGGAAGTAGATGCCATTAACGGCATTGATGCTAATGTGATTCCACAGTTAAAGCAGGGTAATGCCACTATTTATGAGGTTGGTGGTAACAACACTAACTACATGCTGTTTAACTGCCGTCCAGGATTTATCACCGCTGACCGCGATGTCCGTCATGCTATTGCTCAAGCAGTGAATGTCCCTGAGTTAGTGTCCTCACTCTACATGGGCTATGCTGATTACGCTAAGTCTTACTTCCCACCATTTATGAATGGTTTTGACCCAGACTTACAGCCAATTGCTTATGACCCTGATGCTGCGGCCAAATTCTTTAAGGAAAAGGGCATTACTAAGTTAAATATTCTTACTTACTCCAATGCTCGTGCTTATAACCCTGTAGGTGGCCAGGTCTTAGCTGAGGCAGTGCAAGGCTATTTAGAGAAAGTAGGCGTTAAGGCTAATATCGTGGTCTACGATTGGACTACTTTTAGAGGCAAAATTCCTCAGGAAAATTGGGATGTTTCCTTTATCGGTTGGATTGGTGATAACGGCGACCCAGATAACTTCATCAATATCTTAGCCTCCGATGACCCTATCTCCAACCAGGGCTTATGGCTCAATGACGAGTTCATTGCCTTGATCGACCAGGCTTTACGCGTCCCAGATGGTAAAGAGCGTATTGCGATGTACCAAAAGGCTAGCCGTATCTTAAATGAGGATGTGGGTGTGTTACCTCTTTCTCATGCTAAGAGCTTAGCCGCTTATCGCGCGAATATTAGCGGTGACTTCATCCACCCAATTGGCTTAACTTTCTTCGATTTAGCTAAGAAAAAGTAAGAGCTTTGAGCATTTAAGGCTCTAAGTCCTAAAGTCGCAAAGGCCTTAAGTCGCAAAGGCCTTAAGTCTCGACTAATCAAGCCTAAACTGCTTAAATATTGGCCTTAGTTATCAGAATTTGCCAGCTTCACGGAGCTGGCATTTTCTTTTAGGGGACACCAAAATGCTAGCCCTTGAGCTGCTAGCCAGATCGCTGTTGCTATGCTTGGCGCAGTGCTGCTCCCACCATGCATCCTCTATCCAGTATTATGCTGCCCTGCAGCAGCCCTTCTGCGTCTAGCACGCCGCGACTGCGTCCATACTTAGCACCATGCTTAGATATAGCTATTTTGCGGATCTAGATCTCTTTGGTATGACTTTAGAGCTCTCTTGTTTTTATAATTGCGTCAGCACAGGAGAGGAAATATCCCTTATAAGAGCCAAAAGAGGGCAGATGCAGGACTGAGATCTAGATAATGATGAGATATACATTACAAAAATGCATTATTTGTGACGAATTAGCTAAAATAGCGCAGCACAATGGCACAAAATCATGAGATTAGTGGCAGTGATTTAATAGAAACACCAAAAAATTGCTAGTTGTAACTAGGTTTGCTATCTAGGCAGAATAGAGCTTAGCGGCATGTCCATGGGACTTGTGACGAGGTGTCATATATTATCGATCTAGATAAATACAAACTAATCCATTATTAATATTAATCATGGTGATAATAGTAAATACTAACCTCAGTTGCATGGAACTTATTTTATTGGATTAGTTTAATGATTCTTTTTGCCTAAGAGAATAACTTGCCTGTGATCTAGCCATTTGAGAATATAACGCAGATCAATTAAAATCACAGTCAAAGTGCATGATGCAAACGTTAACGAGCCAGTATAACTAGCCACTATAACTACTCCCTTACCCCTTATCTATCGCTACAGCCTGTAGTCCGTGAGCTTAGCGCCATTGCATGGTTAGGCCTGGTGGCAGCTAGGATTTGCGTATGGTAGGTATAGATAGGTCTTAAGTCAGATAGATCGTAAGGCTGATAGGCCTGCAGCGTCGGCTAGAAGTAAGTTAGGATGTAGCTGAAAATAACTGGTAATAAATTCAATATTGCCCCGGAAAAGACGTTAACGTAAGCAAGCTTAAGGCAGTTTAAGCTAAGCTTAGCGATAAGCTTATGTAGCAGCGCCCTAGTTAGAAATGCTACCGTTGAGACTTAGAGATGGCTACTGCTTTGGGTATTAAGGTTTTGTTTGTTTTGCTGTTTGTTATGAGCCGTAAGTACGGGAATGCGTCTGCTCTCAAGCTTTGCTAGCTAAACTTATTGAGCTTGCAAGCTCCTAAGCTAATGAGCCTATGTAGTTTGAAAGCTACTAGGATAACTTAACTAGCTTGAGACTTGATTTAAGGCAGAGTTCTTGAGGGAAACGGCATGCTTGTTTGTTGTGTTTGGTGAAGATTCTCTATAGGCGAATCTTACGCCCTTTGTTATCAAGCAAGCAGCCTAAGTTAATAGCTCCCAGAAGCTGAGTACTTTAGTGCGTAGCAATACCAGTCTTTTTAAGTAGTAATTACTTTCATCTCAAACCACCTTAAGCCCTGGAAGAAGCAACGGGCAGAGCGTTAATCCTAAGATTAATCCTAAGTCAGTTAATAGCTAAAGCTAGTAGTAAGTTCTAGTGCGCTAAATAAATCCTCAAAATATCAGCAATACAGGAGAGAATCAGTGCCTTTGGCGAGAGCTAAGCCAAGCTTGTAAAACTTGCAAGTGCTTTCTTGCGTTAATAATGTGGTGCTGAGAAGTAGTGAGAGTGCGGGGAGATCTTATATCTGATAAGTGCGTCACCCTTTATCTATCCTTCCTTGTTCCTCCTGATAAAAATACAAGTTTTGTGGCCCGGGATTAAACATTGTTAAGCGTAAGGCTTGGACGAAAGCCTTACCTGTCCTGATGTTAACCAGCCTAAGTAAGAGGGAAGCTATAGCTATATGCCTAGATAGTGGAGCGCTCTTTAAAGGTAGAGCACACCTTAGATGTAGAGCACAGCTTAGAAGTAGACGGCGCCTGAGATAAAGCTGTAGAGAATAATAGACCAAGTAGTAAAGAGTATAAAGAGCGCTGATAATGCGTTAAACCAGTACACGAGATAGCGCTAAAGCGCATGAGATGGCGCGGATAAAGCACACAAGATAGCGTAGATTAAGTACCAGAGATATCGGGTTAAGCTTCCCTAGTGTCATACAGGACTAGAGGAGCCATAGATAAACTTCAATCATAATAAATTAGCACTATTGAAGTAGGGACTATTTTTCGGGATGCGCAAGGAGTCACATAGATTTATTTCTTGTTTTGTCAGGTAATGGTAGGTGCACATGCCAGCTTGCAAGAAAGTGCGGCTGAAGCGGTGCTTTAGCTGAAGCTATGCATTAGCTCAAGTTTTGCTTTAGCTGAAGCTATGCATTAGCTCAAGTTTTGCTTTAGCTGAAGCTATGCATTAGCTCA
>Cebus_capucinus_imitator_PRJNA485217_SSR093__coassemble_496_pt1 | contig 15608 bp, 1 predicted proteins | sample Cebus_capucinus_imitator_PRJNA485217_SSR093__metabat2_low_PE_002 | metagenome-assembled genome bin Cebus_capucinus_imitator_PRJNA485217_SSR093 | reverse complement strand
GAGACAAGCCAGCTCACTCATGTGAGACAAGCCAGCTCACTCATGTGAGACAAGCTAGCTCTCCTAAGACTTAAGCTTGTGTGATTAGCTTAGTGCTTGTGTTCTTGGCCTCTCATAAGCGCTTTTGTGCTTAGCTTAGTGCTTGGGCACGGTCTAGCAGCAGTATAAAACCAGCTTATAAGCTGCTGTGCTGCCTCGCTTATTCTTGCCACTAAACCTGTTAGGGATAATGCATATGTTATCGCAGTCTGCTAAAACATCTAATGATATCTTGCTTAAGCCTTACCGGCAGGTTTTGGCTAATGTTTGCCTCAAAGGTTTACCATCGGCTGCTTTGCTCACGGCCGCGCTTACTCCTGCTCATGCCCAAACTATCGCTAACCCTAATAATGAGCAGACCTTCTCCCCTGATAACTTTAAACCTGTCGATTTAGCCCAAGGCCAAGTACGTAATGACGTGGCTTTTCAGGGTACTGCCGCTAGTGGCCAAGGCCAAGTAGGCGTTAAGATTTCTTCCCAGGGTAACAATGAGCGCTTCTTTGACCCTCACGAGATTACGGCGCAGACTACTACTTATCAAGCTGGCTTTGCCGGCGCTTCTGCCTTTGATGTAAGTCAGATTGACGCCCGTGCTCTTGCTTTTACCCCAATCACTGCTGTGGTAAGCTCGGACGCTCTATCCTCTAACTCTGCCTCTGCTAACTCTGCCACTGCTAACTCTGCCACTGCTAACTCTGCCACTGCTAACGCGCAAAACACTAACTTAGCCAGTGCTAGCGCCGCTCCAATTAACACCGCTCCAACTAGCGCTGCCTCTGCGGGCGCCGCCTCTCCTTTCTCTCCTGATTTTAATAGTGCTGCTCATCCTCTCGATGTGATGACGCAGATGCTCTTTAGCCAAGCGCCAGTGGCGACAGCAGCGCCAGTGGCTACGGCAGCGCCAGCAGCAGCACCAACGGCAGCCGCAGCACCGTGGAATGTTTCGGGCGCGCAGTCGCTTGATGCTAACTTTAATAGCGGCGCGGGAGTTAAAGACAATGATTATGCAGCGGGCACGCAGTTAACGATTACTCCTGATGGAGAGTTAATTGCTAGTGGCGGTAGTGGGGGGCAGCAGGCCATCATTAACGCTGCACAAATTACTAATAGCGGTACTATTGGTACTAATGACACTAATGGTAAGGCTGACTATCTCACCATTAATTTAGCTCATGGTACGGTAGCCAATGGTGGCTCATTGCAAGTAGGTTCTGGCGACCAAGTCACCGTGAACTTTGCTAATAAGACTGGCTTACAAGATAGTGCGGGTAATAACATTGACCCGGTCTTAACCTTTGCCTCAGGTTCGACCTTACAAGCTGATGGTATTACGACTTTCACTAAAGGTAAGGTGGTCTTTGAGAATGGTGCCCAGGTGACTTCTAGTGCGGGTGGTGCCTCTAGTGCTACTTCAGGAGCTTATCAGCTTAACTTTACTAACGCCTCTCTTACTACTGATTCTAGCGCTTTAGATAAGGTCAATCTCTATTTCTCTGGCAGTGGTGCTGAACTAAACTTTAGTGATAACGCACAAGTCGATCTTAGCGGTTTTATCTATCAAAGCTCTAGTGGTATTTCCCCTAATCAAACAGGTGTGATTGGGGTAGGGGATAGTAACCTCAAGATTAGTGGTAACGATTTAGCCCTGAATAAAGATATAGGGGCTAATGTTAAGGAAGTTGCCGCAGATAAGCTCACCTTTAATGTGCATGATAATGGTGGTGTCACGGGTGGCAATGAGGCCTATAAAAATGTTGGTACCTTTAAGGCCGACCAGGGGCTTAATGTTAATGGTGAAACTCTGCTCCACACCAACTTAGTTTTAGGTAGTCAGGGCGCGCAAGAGCAGCAAGCTGATCTAACTAAGTTCGGTAGTGACGCTGATAAGGCTGCTTACATTTACCAAAATCATGCTGGTGTTTTAGCCTCTAAAGCCACTAATGGCAGCAACCAGACTATATATATTAATGATGGCAAAGACATACAATTTGTCAATGGGGCCTGGACTAATGGGCAAGCTAGTTCTAACCCAGCATCTGGTGCTAATCCGGTTAATATCCAGTTAGGTTATGAGGGGATAAATAAAGATACAGGTAACCTTAAGATTGGCGCAGGTGTCCAAGATGCCAATGGTAATTATATTGAGTCTGCCGCTAAGCTCGATATGGGCCAAGGTAAGATCTCTTTTATCAATGGTCGTGTCACTGTGGGTGACACTGATGCTGCGGCGCATAAAGTTTTGACCGCTGAGTTAGACCTTACTAAAGCTACTATTGACACTAGTAAGGCTGATCAGACTGTGCATTTTAGTGTGCAAGATAAGGGCACCTTAAAAGTCACTAACACCCAGGTACAAGATACCTTAACTTCTAATGGTAGCAAGCTCGCTACGCGTATTGGTGCGGGTGGTACCTTAGACGTGTCAGGAGATCTCGTCCTAGACGCCGATAAACTAACTAGTAATACTAGTAATTCTCTGCCACCGGGTAAGCTGAATTTCACCGGTGAAGCTAACAAAACTGCTACCTTAAAGACCACCAACTTCACCATTAACAATACTGATACTACAGCAGTTGACATTGGCTCTAATAACACTATTGCGGTAGATACGCTGCAAGTCAACGTGGCTAATGCGGGTACTGGTGCGGCTGGTGGTACTGCGCAGCTTAAAAATGGCAATTTCTTAATAGCTAAAGGCTTAGCTACTAATGGTACAGCAGTAAAGCTAACTGGTGATGCTGACCTTACTTTTGGTGAAGTCAAGGAGACTAGTCCTGGTTCTAAAGTTTGGGAGATTAATGCTCCTACGGCGGATAAACCAGGTAATTTAGGCTCAATCAACGTAGGATCAGGTACTGCCTCGGTCACTATTCAAGCCGGCTCCTGGAAAGCAGATAACCTCACCTTGTCGGATAAGGGCAATGTTACTATTGGTCTTACTGATAGCAACGACCAGCCATACCAAACTAAAGATGGTATTGTCAGTGCTGAGTTAAAGCAGGCTTCTGTTGATATTAGTGGCTCAGGCATGGTTGCCGTTAAGCGTAGTGCTACAGCTAATTTCACTGACCTCAAGCTTACTGACGGTAACTTAGATGTTAATGGTCAAGTAACTTTTGGTACTGTATCTGGTGGCACCGGTGGTTCTAGTGGTGTTTCCGGCGCAGTAACGCTCACCAAGGGTAAGATTACCGTCGGACAATCAGGTGCAGCTTCTAACGCTAGCACTCCGGCTACCTATACCTCTACCTTAGATTTCACAAATGCGAGCATTACTAACAATATTGCTCAGGCTGGAGATGTAGCGCTAAGTATCAACAATGGTGGTACAGCTAAGTTTAATGCTGCTGATGCTCAATCCTTATATTCTGGCAGCAAGGCTCTGGTGCAAATTAATGCCGGTGGTACTTTTGAAGTAGGCTCCGGCTCCTTTGATTTAGATGCGCAGAAGATTAATAAGAACGGCTCGCAAGCAAGCTCCGGGGGGCTCTCTTTTAATGGTGTTGCGGGTAATGTTGCGACCTTAAAGGGCGATACGATTAACATCAAAAACACCAGTAACGCTACTGGTGGTGTTACTATTGGTGCTAATAACCGTATTGAAGCCAATAATATTGCCCTATTTATCAATGGGAGCAATGCTCCAGATCGCACTGTTATCAATGCTGGTCAATATGATATTGCACAAAGCCTTACCTCTGATGCTAAAAATAGACTGATGATTCAGAGTGGAGCCCAGGTTAACTTAGGCTACTTAAAGCAGGCTTATGACCAAAATGGCAATCTGCTTGCAGATCAGTATGAAAAAGTGGGCCCAAGTGGTAGTGGTAGTCTTACTTTTTCTAACACTAGTGCGGACAAGAAAGGCGTCTATATCGAGGGCACTGGTACTAAGGTAGCGGTTAATGCTGGTACTTGGCAAGCCAGTCATACTATGTATGTCCAAAGTGGCGCAAACGTTGATGTAGGTGCTGTTGATGCTTCAGGTAATGCTTTCCAAGATATAAACGGTGCCGCTATCACTGCGCAACTCAATGCTTTTGCGCTTAATGTTAAAAATGATGGTACTGTAAACATCAACCATAATGCTACAGCCGAGTTAGAGCACTTAATGATGGAAGGTGGTACCGTTAATATTCAAGGTGATACCGCCGTTACTGATACCTTATATGCCCTTAATGGTGTGATTAATGTTGGTGCAGATAACAAAGCTACCCCAGCTCCTACGCCAAATCCAGTGCGCCCAGTGGTATTCGATTTGACGCAGAGCACTGTTGATAATCAGGTAGCAAATTCCGGCGATTTTACCCTCAACATTAATGATGGCGCTACGGCTAAGTTTAGTGCCGCGGCAGCTCAGGACTTATATGCTGGCAGCAAGGCACTGGTGCAAATTAATGCCGGTGGTACTTTTGAAGCTGGCTCTGGTGACTTTACTATTGAAGGACCAGTAAAGAACGGAGATGCTTCTGGTGTGTCCGGAGCTACCGGCGTTTACTTTAATGGTGCTGCGGGGAATCTTGCTACCTTAAAGGGTGACAATGTGACCATTAACAATACCTCTAATGATGGGGTGGTTATTGGTCAGTACAGTCGTCTTGAAGCAAATCAGCTTAATGTTAATAAAAGCGCTTCAGGCGATAATGCCCGCTTACGCTTAGGCCAGTATGATGTCGCGCAAAACCTTACTACGGATGCGACGACGCAATTAGATATCAATAATAATGCTGTAGTTAACTTAGGCTATTTCCAGCCAGCGCAAGATGATAAAGGCAATATTATTGCTGACCGCTATGCTTCTCTAGCTCCAGACTATCAAGAAAAAGCAGAGGGGGCGATTGACCTCACTCAAGCCGGTGGTTTTGCTAAAGACAAGAGTGTAAAGCTCTATCGTTCTACTGTTAATATTAATGCTGGTACTTGGGATCAAGGCTCGGGTACTCTGTCCGTGGGTGGCAATGCCACTTTAAACATTGGTGCGGTAGATCAATCTGGTAATGCCTATCTGGCGCATGATAATACTACTGGTAATGATAGCGAGATTAAATCCTACTTCCATGGCGGTACGGTCAATGTCGGGGCTACGGATGGTGATGCTACCGTTAATATCAATAAAACAGGTACGGCTGACTTTGACCAATTAATTTTGGGTGATAAGGGCACGGTTAACGTTAAAGGTAATACTACCGTTACCGAGAAATTTAACCCAAGTAAGGGTACCGTTAATATTGGTGTCAGTGGCGATAGTGCGCAGCGTGCTACTTTTGCGGTCACTGGGCAAATTGTTCGCGACGCTGCTAATAATGCTACGATCAATGTTTATGATGGCAGCACTATAGAAGCCACGGCAGAGGGCGCGGGTAATTTAATTGCTCCTGGTCTACAGAATCAGATCAATGTTGGCCCTGATGCTACCTTTAAGGTAACTGCTAGTAATGGTAATGATGCCTTTACCTTCAATGCGCCTCGCATCAGCCATGATAACAGTACAGCTACGCCTCATTCTTTTGCCGGGATCAACCTTTTAGGTACTGCGGATCATCACGCTAAGATTATTAGCGATGCTGATGTCAAAGTTAATAATGCTGGTGCGGGTAATGGTGGCCTTACTTTAGGTGAGTATAACGATTTAGAAGCAGCCAAGATCCAGCTTAATGCTAATCTTGCTACGGCTAATACTCGTCTTAATGAAGGTAATTACACCGTCTTAGCCGCACTTACTAATGGCAATGCTAATACCGCGATTGAAGCTACTGCCTTAGCCAACATTAATTTAGGTAAACTCACCTCTGAAGTTGATAGCGTAGGTCAAGTAATTGCCGACCAATATGTGGTGACGGCTCCAGATGCTACCGCTCCGGGGCAAGTGAGCAATATCATCTTAAATGATAGTGGAGCTAGCTCTACGCCTAATCCAGGTACTACTGCCTCAGGCGCGCACTTAAGTGTTAATGGTGGTTTCTGGCAGGGCCAGAACGTGACCGTAGGTACTAATGCTACCTTTGACATTGGGGCGGTCGATCAAGCTGGCAATGCCTTCAAGAATATGCTGGGGCAAGAGATTAGCGCCAGTTTTACCTCAACAGGCGACCTCATTTCTTCAGGTGGTATTACCAACATTAACTCTAATGGCTTAGCTCAATTTGCCAACCTGCAAATGAGTGGCGGCACTGTCAATGTCTTTGGTCAGTTAGATATTGTGGGCACCGATGATGGCGCTGGTAATGTCACCCCTGGTAATGTGTCGCTGCAAGCTGGTACCATTAACTTAGGTAAGGTTAATGCTGACCTAACCCAAGCTCCTGAGCACCAGGTGGTACTCGACCTCTCTCAGACTACAATTGCCAATTCAGTACAAAAGTCAGGCGACCTCATCTTTAATATCAATGATGGAGCTACGGCTAAGCTTGATGGCTCTGGCGCTGATGCCCTCTTCTCTGGCAGTTTAGCCCAGACCAATATCAATGCTGGTGGTACTTTTGAGGTAGTGGTTGACACCACTAATCCTAATTCCGGCTTTAATATTGATGCCGCCAATTTACAAAATGGTCAGGCTGGTACGGGCTCCGGTGGTCTCTACTTTAATGGTGATGCTGCGCATCAGAAACTCGCTACCTTAAAGAGTGAGGGTACCATCAATATTAATAATGCCGAGCAGGGTGTGAATATTGGTACTGGCGGTCAAATTGAGGCTGATACCCTCAACTTTAATGTCACTAACCAAACTACAGATAACGCTCAGCTGCACTCGGGTACCTATACCGTTCATCAGGCTCTCACTACTAATGGGCAAAATACAGTAACTCCTGGTACGTCCGGCGTAAGCTTAAGCAATGGAGCAGTGATTAACCTCGGTACTATTGACGCTGACTCTAGTGCCGCTGATCCAGCTAATCCAGGCAAATGGGTAGCCCATGCCCCAATTCCTGCTGATCCTACTCTCGATAGTGGTCGCGGCACTATTGCTAATCTCAACCTCTCTGGTACCAGCACTGGTACTGGCGGTACCGGCACCGGTGGTACTGGCACTGGTGGCACTGGTGGCACCGGTGGCACCGGTACCGGCACTGTTGACGTGGGTCCACAAGTCAATATCAATGCCGGAGTGTGGAATGCTGGGGATGTGACTTTAGGTGATAACAGCACCGTCGTTATTGGCGCAGTGAATCCGCAGGCCGCGGTTGACCCTAGTACCAATAATCCGGTAGCCGGGGCCTATGTCGATAGTCAGGGTAATACTATCTCCGCTACGGTGTACTCCTCGGGCTCCTTAGTTTTAAATGGCGGTACGCTTAAGGTTAATGATACCTATCAAGCCGTCAGTAAGGATGACCAAGGTAATACCGTGCGTGAAGAGCAGCAGAGCATTGCCTACTTTGATAAGTTAGACCTCAATAGCGGTACTATCGATATCGATAATGGTAAGGTCTTGATTTCGTCTGAGGCTAATACCTCTGGTAATGGCGCCATTAAGGTTAATGGAGCCAATGGTATGTTTGGTCTCAGCTCCCAGGCTCTTTCTAATCTCGATTTCACTACTGACGCTACTACTATCGGGGGCTTAGATGGCTATGGTAAGAATGTTACCTTAACGGGAGGCGCTTCTTTAGGCCTGCAATTAGGCCCTAATTTAGCCGATAAAGGTACCACCCCGACACCAGCAGATACAGCTTATCACCTGACCAAAGAGCAAATTGCCAAGCTGCGCGAAACCTTTATTGAAGCCGGTAGCATGGAAAATGGTCGCATCAAAGATGGCTTCTTAGCTTTAGGTGGCGCTCACTTAGATGGTTTAGTTATAAGCGATGGCAAGGTCGATATTGGTTCTCTTAGCAACACCTACAAATATGGTGATCTTAGTGACATCATTATCGATGATATTAAGAATGTCACTGTGACTGGTTTAAGCCAAAACCGTGCGCCTTATCTAAACCAGGTCGTAGGCAATGTAGAGGTAAGTGACTACACTAAAGATGATGGCTCTAAAAGCCCATCGACTTTCTTTAACTCGTATAACGGTACCCTCCAAGCGGCTAAGGATGTTAAGGGCGATGGCCATAAGTTGTTTGCCTATGACTCCCTGGGTAAAGTGGTAGGACTTAATGTCTTAGGTAGTGTCACTAATCAAGATGGTACTACTAATGAAGTAGGAGGCGTGACCCGCCTCTGGAATGGCGGTGAGATTGGCCGCGTTACTTTAGAGAATGCTGCCACTGCTACTGACGAAACTAAGCAGTCCTATACCACATTACATGTTGCTAATAGCAATGATAATCCGCAGGTTAAAACCATTATCGCGAGCGTTGAAGGCTATAGTGGTCAAGTAAGTGCTCAGGGCGAATACCCTATTGATGCTGATTGGAATAGCTATGCCCACACTAAATTTGTGGTAGATAGTAATACTGAGGTTACCGATAAAGTATCTGTAGGTGAGCTCGTTAATAATAGCGATTTAGCTATTGGTACCACGGCTACACTGAATAACCTCACAGGTACGAATACTACTGCTTCTTTAACCGTAGGCCAAGGTTTAACCGTTACCGGTGATACTGCTTACTTAGGTAAGATTGATGTTACTTCCGGTAATGCTTCCTTTGGTACTGATACTACCAATAGCACATCGGTAAGTGATGTCACGGTGCAAGCTGGTGATGCGCTCTTTGTAGGAGACCTTTCCTCTACGGGTACGATTAGTAGTACTAATGTCTCCGTGGGCGGCAATACTACCGCTAATGTTATTAATGCTACAGGTAAGGTTGACCTTAAGGGCGATGCTCTCTTTACCAGTATTAAAGCTAGTGGTGATGTGACTATTGGCGGGAATACCGGCAATGATACGAGCGCCTCGGGCGCGGTACAGGCGCAGAACATTACCTTTGGGGGCACTAGTAATTTAGCTAGTGTCACTGCTTCGGGTAATGCCACCTTTGGGGGTACTGCCACTGTGGGCACCGTTACCACTGGCGGTAATGCCACCTTTGAAAATAGCGCCAATGTTGGCAGTGTCGTTACCTCGGGTGATGCCACCTTTAATGGTGATGCCACGATTACGCAAGGGGTAGTAGCCTCGGGCGATGCCACCTTTAAGGGTACAGTTACGGCGCAGCAGGTAGGGGCCCAAAATATTAGCTTTGGCTCTACGGCTACAGTGGATAAGGTGGTGGCTAACAATGCTACCTTTGCCAGTACTGCTAATTTAAGTGAAATTACTGCTAACGATACAGCTACTTTTAATGGAGCAGCTAACATCTCGGGTAATCTCAGTGCTAAGACGGCAGATTTTAAGAATAACGCGGATATTGCCGGCAATATTACGGCAACTACCGCTACCTTTGCTGGTACTACTACCTTAAATGGCGCTAATAACCAGATTACTACCGCTACCTTTAATAATGGTGTGAACTTCGGCGGCAGTGGTACTTCTACCTTAGGCGATGTCACTTTAAGTAAAGAGATGAATGTCTATGGTGGGGGCACAGTGCAGGCGCAAAGTATTGTGGCTACGGGTGCTGACACTACCATAAAGGTAGGTGGTGAAGCTCAAGGCTCTAATAGTGGCTCTACTGGTACCCTGGTGGCAAGTAGGGTTGACCTTAAGGGCGGTACCATGATAGCTGACCCAGCTTATGGGCAAGCTGCTTCCTTAGTTGCTGTATCGTATTTTGGTAGTGCTCCAAGTGGCTCAACTCTTGATGCTCAAACTGATGCCGGTGTGCTTGATGGCTCCTTAGTAGCATTACAAAACTCGGTAGTGGCTGTTGGTACTAATAGCGCCACAGCTCAGCAAGAGGTTAGAGACGTCCTCAATCAAGAGAAATGGAGCGATAGTAATGGTTCACTCAGAGGCGATGATATTGGCGCTATGGTCTATGTGGCCAAGCCTATTGATTTAGCCCCAGGGGCCCGCCTTGTGGCTGATTCTAGTAAGACCTATAGCACTTACACTCCTGGCACTAGTGCTAGCGATGGCAACATTTACTTAGGTGCTCACTCAGCTTTAGTCTTAAGTAAAAACGCTTATGGTTCCACGACAGAGCCAGCTATCGGTTTAGCCGATCAGAATGCGACTATCTCTAGTGCTGAGGGAAGCAAGATTGTAATTTTGGGATATCAAAAGGGAGAAAATAACTTACTCTTTAAAGATGGCGATGGCGATGGTATCGAGGTTATTAGCTCGGGTACGCGTGTTGAAACCGATAATGGCCTCTTTGTCCGTGACTATAAACAAGGCGAGCTTATCTCTAATGTTGATTTAGCGGTAGATCCAGATCAAGTGGACAAAACCACCTTTGCCAACACCTCACGCCCTGTCTCTAATGCCATTAAGCAGATCTTATTAGGAGAAAGTGGGGGCACGGTTATTAATAATAACCAATTCTTTAACAACCACGCCGGTGCTAACGATTTAGGTTCGGCCTCGGAAAAAGCCAGCCGCTTAAGCCATTATGGTGATGCCACCTATTTAACCTATATGGCGCAGCATAGCACCACCAATGCCATGTTAGCGCATGCTGGCTTAACTCCTCTAAGTAATGGCATGATGGAGCCACTCTCTTTCACTAACTTAGGAGATAACATTAGCTCTAATCACAGCGCTCATAACGGTACTGCCGGTCGATTAAACTTAGATGCACCTCAAGAAACCGTGGTGAGCTCTTATGGCTATGGCAATCTGCCTCTTTATGGCAATAGTGCCAATGAAAATACCAATAACGGTAGCGCCGGCACAGGATTAGGTAGCACTTTAGGTGGCTTAGGTAGCACTGCGGGTAGTTTAAGTAGCACCGCGGGTGGCTGGGGTTCGGCTTTAGGGCTGAGCGAGAGCCCTCTTAATTTATGGTCAAGTGCGATCTATCAATATAGTTCGTCTTCGGGATTAGATGCGGAGGGCGTGAACTATGGTGCTTCTTCTCATATCACCGGTTTAACTGTAGGGGGCGATTTGACCTTTATGCCAAATCTTAAAGCCGGTGCGCTGTTAAGCTTTGGTACAGGTAGCTCTCAGGGTAAAGATACGGCTAGCAATGTCAGTAATGACTTTAGCTTCTTTAGCTTAGGGGCTTACACTAGCTTCAATATCGATAATATCCGCGCCGTCGCTGATATCTCTTATACCCATGGTAGCAATGATGTGAGCGCCAGTACCTATGATGCGGCGGTAGCCGGAGGGGGCTCCGATAGCTTAAAGGCTTCCTTTGATACATCGAGCTTGAGCTTAGGTCTTACCGGGATGATGAACTTTACCTTTAATGATATGCTCATCTCGCCTCATGCGGGTTTACGTTATCAAGCTATTAAGACCGATAGCTACTCAGTGTCCGACCGTTCGGGTTATAAGGTAGGTGATTATGATGGCTCCACTGTCTCAACACTCAGTATTCCATTAGGAGTGAGTGTAGCGCAAACCTATACTACCGATAGTGGTTGGAAGCTAAGTCCACGAGCAGACTTTACCTTAACCACCAACTTTGGTGATATCGATGCCGAGGGTAAATTCCGCTTTAATGACATTAGTAATACGCCAGCGATTAATCTCTCTAGCCAGGTTTTTGACCGCTTTAACTATGGCGTGACTGTACAGTTAGAGGCTCAGTACGAGAATATGACTATGGGAGTAGGTTTAGGCTATCAGGGGTCGTCTGATCGTAATGAATTTGGTCTCCAAGCCAAGTTTAATTACGCGTTTTAGTCCCAGCCTTGTATCTTTGAAACGTACCACCTAGAGCGCCTAGCGACGCCTAGCCGCCTTAGGCACTAAATAGTGCCTAAGGCTCTAAGCTGAGCTTAGGTTCACCCATGACTGGTAGCTAATTTGCAAAAGCTGGGTCTTTCGTCCTCAGTTTGTTTGTCACTCTCAGCTTGCGTTAGGGGAGGTATTAAGGCTAACTTTAGTACCTGCCTCCTTACAGTAGCAATGAGGACAGTAGCAATGAAGAAAGTAGCAATGAGGATTACAGCTTTTAAGCTTTGATGGTGATACTTCAAAGAAGCTTCCTCTAAACAATCCCTAATCTTGATGTTTTCCTTACACCATAAGAGCACTTCTAAAGAAGTTATGGCGACAAGAAATGGCTATAGCTAGGGATTAAATAACTGATTTGTCGTGGCCAAAGTAATGACTATGCTCACTAATATTATCTTAAACTTGCGTCTGTACGAGCTTACCGCTACTTGCTATCGGATAAGTGCCACTAGATAAACTTTTGCCCATAAGGGCCTAGATTAGTTCAATAGCGTATGCCCGCGCCATGCCCGCGCCATGCCCGCGCCATGCCTGTGCCATGCCCGTGCCAAGCCCGCGCCATGCCCGCGCCATGCCTGTGCCATGCCTGTGCCAAGCCCGCGCCATGCCTGTGCCCTAGCCAAAGCTACTAAGTTTATAGTTTAGACTGATGCTTGCCGTTATGAGCTTGGAGCAAGGTTAGCCCAAATAAGCTTATGAGAAGAGAGAGGGGATCACGTAAGCTCCCTTAGCAATAAGTAGGCTCGTTAATATATAAGCAAGCTTGCTTAGGTGAGACTTACGATTAGTGCTGGGGTGAAAATTGGTAGGGCTAACCCTAGGTGGGTTTACTGCCTCGAATAGGCGCAATAGAGGAGACTAACTCAAAAAAACATTACACTCTGTTAGGAGAGAGCCGTTAATAAAAACAGTGAGGTCTAGCCAATAGTAGCGGGTATAACTATGTAAGTAGGCGTACTAAGGTAACAGTAATAAGTATTACCTTGGCTATGTGGCAAATCAGAACTATGCTCCACGTAGTGCTATGTGTAGTTTTATAGTATTTGTTGTAACTATATAGGTGTTTATTAGCCACAACAAGGAAGAATTTGCCGCTAAATTTAGGTGAGCTATCTCATTTTCTCTAGAGTAAAGATAAGAGATATGACTTAGGACTAAGTTTAAGTATCACCCTAGGCTAAAGCCTAGGTTATAGAGACAAAAGAGTTTCATTAGTTAAGAGAAGCGATATTTAGCTTAGCTTTGTGATGCTCTCTAGATTAGAGAAATCCTTGAGAACACAGAAATCCTTGGGAACACAGGGAGCTAAGCTTTATCTTTTTATGCCTAAAATTAGTTACTTTTGGCCTTAGGTGGAGGCGGTGTGGGCTCTGTCTCTAGCTTTATGTTTCTATTTCTCTATCCAGGATCCAAGATATAAGAAAGTATCTCAAGCGCGGGATTAAGTAAGGTCGCGAGCAAGCTCGCAATCAAGCACGTGAGCAAGCGCGTGAGCACGCTCGCAAGCAAGCTCGTGAGCAAGCATAAGTGAGTTTCAGCAGGTTTATTAATAGTATAACGAGAAGCTATTTACCACCTCGTAACTAATGAAGTCACCTCATAATAGAGCTATTAACCTAACTAGGTCTTACTATATCTGGCGCGCTATCAATATACCCCATGTGGTATAGCTTAGAGTTAGGAGAATGAGCCGAAGATAGAACCTGCGTGGTTGTAGGGAACATGGCCAAGCTTCGTGGGCCAAAATAGTGCTAGCCAGAATTAACTAGGAGAGCACGATAGGATAAGCGTCTTTTCTTATTTGTTATTACTAGGTAATCATTAGTGATGGCTTAGTCAGGCTACACTATGTCTTTTTAATCTTAAAAACCGTTTTTATTAGAGAATCTTGGCTTCTTTAGAGCCAATCCGCACCCCGGGGACATTGTAGCTATAGTTAGGGGTAAAAGTGGCAATTTTGGCACAGATTGTGCCAATAAAACTATTTGGTTAAATGTACGAGCGAACTAGCTGGTGCATCAAGTCCACTAAAAATAAGTCCATTGAAAATAAGTCCATCAGGTGCAGATAACTTTGGGGAACAGAGCAAATGCAACAGGTACCGTCACAAGCGTTTAATGCGGATATGCTAAAGCAATACCGCCAAGTTCTTAGCAACGTCTGTCTCAAAGGTCTGCCTTCGGCGGCTCTCATTAGCGCGGCTCTGGCACCACAATTAGCACACGCTGCTGCGGACACTGCTGTCGATAGTAACAGCGTTACCAATGCTACTGCAAATCAGCAGTTTAATGTTAATGGCACTGATTTTGGTAAAGTGCAGCTCTCAGGTACCGCTACTTCTAGTGAGACATTTGGGGTCGATATTAGCGTTGGGGGCGACAATAATGTTATAGGCGATCCTAATGGCCCTGATCCAACTAATATTACGGCCAAGAACGCTACTTTCCAACTCAATGGCACTCCTGATGCTGCTCAATTAAAGATTGATGGTACGAAGAGCAACACCTCGGTTGACGTACACACCTTTAACGTCCTGCAAGGTGCGCTTAATCTCAATGGTACAAATACTACTACTGGTACCAATGGCGCATCTGGCACTAAAGCCTCGCTTAGTGCTAAAAATATCACCTTTGGTGCTGCTCCTAGTGGTGCTGATCCTAGCCAAACTCCAGATTCTGTAGGCACGGCTATCCTCGCTAACAATGCTACTCTTGGCACTGCGGTTAGCGATAATGACTATAGTGCGGGCACGCAATTCTTAATTAATGCCGGTAGCAGTGTAACTGCTCAAGGTGGCACGCGCACTGAGCACTCTGTTATTAATAGCGCGCAATTTACCACTGCCGGTACAGTGGGAACTGACATCACTTCTAGTACTACTAAAGATTTCCTCGATCTCAACCTCGTGCATGGTGCTGTGCAAAATGGCGGTACTATGCAAGCTGGTGTAGGTGACACCCTCAACATTAACTTTGCCACTAATAGCGGACTTAAAGACGCTAATGGTCAAGATATCACTGACCGCATTTTAACCGTGGAAAGTGGCGGTACTCTGCAAGTTGATGGTCTTATCAACGTCAAAGATGGTGGCATAGTCTTAGAAAGTGGCGCCAAGATTGACTCTAATGCTGGCGGCTATCACCAGCTTAATTTCAATAATTCCTCGCTTACTACTAATGCCGATAACTTAGATAAGGTTAATCTCTATTTTAGTGGTGCCAATAGCAAGCTCACTTTTTCTGACACGGAGCAAGTCAACCTCGACGACCACCAGTATGGTACCTCGAAGTATCCTGCTACCAATACTTATGGCGCTATCAATAGCACTGATGGCAACCTGCAAATCTCAGGTAGCGATGTGGCGATGAGCCATGACTTAGGTACTGTAGTCAAGAAAGTCAGTGCCGATAAACTCACTTTTAATGAAAATGAGTTCGACCCTACACCTAGCTTTGATACTGCCTATAAGAATGTGCAGCAATTTGAAGCCGAGAAAAGCTTAGCGGTAGAAGGCGATACTCTGCTTCACCACAGCATTTCCTTAGGCAATGGTAGTGCTGCTCCTATTTTAGATAAGCTCCAGGCTGATCTTAATAATCCTGCCCCAATCAGCCAAACTCCTGCTATTTATGATGCCAACAATCTTAATGCTGGTGTAGATACTAGCAGCCCTAATGCTGGTACTGCGCAGGCGGCGCCAACCACACAAGACAAGATCGATGCCTTGCTCTCTCACTCTGGCACTATTACCTCAGCTGCGGGCAAAACCCTGTATATCAATAATAACAGCAAATTAGAGGTTAATAACGGCACCTGGACTAATGAT
>Cebus_capucinus_imitator_PRJNA485217_SSR093__coassemble_492_pt1 | contig 15675 bp, 8 predicted proteins | sample Cebus_capucinus_imitator_PRJNA485217_SSR093__metabat2_low_PE_002 | metagenome-assembled genome bin Cebus_capucinus_imitator_PRJNA485217_SSR093 | reverse complement strand
CAATGTAAAGCAAGACAAAGCAACGTCTCAAGTTATTTCTTTACAAATCCTTAGTATCCTTAATGCTTGTCCCCTCACTTTACTAGTGCATAGCATATGCTCCCTAGCTGCAATAGAGCTAGTTCGAGAAAGAACTAGCCATTGCCCTTCGCTTCAACCCTCTTACCCCATATTCAGCCTTCTCAACCCATTTCCCCCATTTCCCCCATTTCCACCAATTTCCCACCTTATTACCCCATTTTCACCCATCTCCTTGGCTCTGACTTTTCGGTATATCTCCGGGCTAGCTAATATCTATCTTTGATAGCAAGTACCTATCCTTGATAGCAGGTATCTATCCTTGATAGATAGCAGGTATTGCTGGCTCCGTAAGTATTGCTACGCTCATCTGGCACTTTGCTTTTTTTCTTGCTGCTATTTCTCATGGTCTAGCATTATTTCACCTTCCTTTCCGGCATCTCTTTGGATCTTTTATCCCATAAATGGGCCTATCATGCTAAGATCTCATAGATTTGCATGAATTTGCGCTCAGCAGAGTCGCAAAGTCAGGGTCACAAAGGGATTAAGAGAGCAAAGCTGAGCTTAGTCTTAGCTTATCTTGAGGTTGTGAGCGCGATATAGCTAAGAGCAGGTGCTTCTTACTATTGATTCTATCCCTGTCTTGTCCTTTTCTTTAGCTTTGCTGACTCTCCTGAATGTGCGCCATGCCTTATCTCCACATATTTGCATGTATACCGCTATATCTGCATGTATACCGATACATCTAAATATATCGATACATCTGCATGTATATCGTTTGTCCTGAGCCATAGTGGCAGCAGCTTGCTTACAAGATTGCTAAAGAGCTTGCTTAAGTAAGTTCATGTTGTTTTAAGTAAGTTCAGGTTGTCTCTCTTGATGCAGGGGAGAGGATAAAAAACGCGCTTAGTAGTGCCGCTTCTGGTAAGTGCAGCAGTGCATTAGCGCTGCGCACACAGGGGCGCACGAGCATCTTGCACTAGAGCCTCATGCGCTCGCGCCAGGTACTAGCTTTGGTAGGTAAGAGAGCTTCTTTGGGCTATGCTGGCTTGTGGAGATAGGTTGACTGGTACTGGTGCTGGTACTAATAGCGCCGTCATGCGCTTACTAATTTTTGCACGCGGAAACTTCGGTGGTTATGGCAGACACTTTTGACCAATCTTTAGTACGTAACTTCTCTATCATTGCTCACATTGACCATGGTAAATCGACACTGTCCGATCGTTTTATCCAAGAATGTGGCGGTTTAAGCGATCGAGAAATGCAGTCGCAAGTGCTTGATTCCATGGACATCGAGCGCGAGCGCGGTATTACCATTAAGGCCCAGGCAGTGACCTTAAAGTACAAGGCTCAAGATGGTAAGACCTATGAGCTTAACTTCATTGATACTCCAGGCCACGTCGACTTCTCCTATGAAGTGTCCCGTTCTCTTTTTGCTTGTGAGGGGGCCTTATTAGTAGTAGATGCGGGTCAAGGTGTGGAAGCCCAGACCTTAGCTAATTGCTATCAAGCTATTGAGCTTGATTTAGAGGTTATCCCGGTCTTAAACAAGATTGACTTACCGGCTGCCGATCCAGAAAAGGTGATTTTTGAGATTGAGGACATTGTGGGCTTAGATGCACACGATGCCTGCCGCTGCTCGGCTAAAACAGGCGTGGGTGTGATTGATGTCTTAGAGCGGCTAGTACACACCATTCCGGCTCCCGAGGGTGACCCTAATGCCCCACTCCAGGCTTTAATTATTGACTCCTACTTTGATGATTATTTAGGTGTGGTGTCCTTAGTCCGGGTGAAGAACGGTACTTTACGTAAGGGCGATAAGATTAAGGTTATGAGCACCAATCAGACCTGGGAAGTAGAGCGCCTGGGTATTTCCACCCCAAAGCGCGTCGATGTCCCTGTGCTTAACTGCGGTGAAGTAGGTTGGGTAGTGTGTGGCATTAAGACCATTCATGGTGCTCCAGTGGGTGATACCATTACCCATGCTCGCAATGAAGCTAGCGAAGCTTTACCTGGTTTCCAAAAGGCCAAGCCACAGGTTTATGCCGGTATGTTCCCAGTCGATACCGACGATTACAATGCTTTCCGTGATGCTTTAGACAAACTCTCGCTTAATGATGCCTCGCTCTTCTTCGAGCCAGAAAACTCAACGGCTTTAGGCTTTGGTTTCCGCTGTGGCTTCTTAGGCATGCTCCACATGGAGATTATCCAAGAGCGTTTAGAGCGTGAGTATAATCTCAACCTCATTACCACGGCGCCTACCGTTATTTATGAGATTTTATTAACCTCAGGCGAGATTACCCATATCGATAGCCCATCGGCTTTACCACCAATTAGTAATATTGCGGAAATTCGCGAGCCTATTGCCGAGTGTCGCATGCTGATGCCATCGGAGTACGTGGGGGCGGTCATGACTTTATGTCAGGAAAAGCGTGGTGTGCAGACTTCCATGGTTTACCACGCCGACCAGGTCGCACTTACTTATGAGCTTCCTATGAACGAGGTGGTGCTCGACTTCTTTGATCGCCTTAAGTCGGTCTCCCGTGGTTATGCTTCCTTAGACTATAGCTTTAAGCGCTTTGAGCGAGGCGATTTAGTGCGTGTCGATATCTTGATTGCCAGTGAGCGCGTTGATGCCTTAGCCATTATTGTCCACCGCTCTATTGCCCAATCGCGTGGTCGTGCTTTAGTGGAGAAGATGCGTGAGTTAATCCCACGGCAGATGTTCGATATTGCCATTCAGGCTGCTATCGGTGGTCAGATTATTGCGCGCTGCACGGTTAAGGCCTTACGTAAAGACGTGTTAGCTAAGTGCTATGGTGGTGATATCACCCGTAAGCGTAAGCTCTTAGAGAAGCAAAAGGCTGGTAAGAAGCGCATGAAGCAATTAGGCCGCGTCGAAGTGCCACAAGAGGCATTCTTAGCTATCCTCAAAGTGGGTAAAGAGTAATACTCAAGGAGCAAACCTGGGCGAGCCGGCAGTAGCTAAAGCAAGCCTAAGCTAGCCTAAGCCTGAGCTATTTGCAGCTAGGTTATCTTTGCTTTGTGTTTTGCACCTCTGAAAGCTCTGTCAGGAATGGAAGCCAAAGTCAGGTAAGGAAGCTAAGTTAAGTAAGAAAGCTAAGGGTAAGGAAGACAACGCCCGCTTTAGATAGCTGCCTGACCTGCTAGGAGGTGGATAGCCATCTACATGGTTTATCGACCTCTTGGTAGTTGAGCAACTGCCTGGCTGCTTACATACTGTTCTCAGGCTTATCGAGTGCAACATGCTTTACTGACAGCTATGGCTTTGCCTTAGTGACTGATAGACTGCGGAAATCACTTAGCTACTAAGTTAGTTTTAATATAACTAGGTTATGATGAGGCGAGGTAAGGCGGAGCTCTTGGTAGGAAATAAAGCTTAAGAGATAATGCTCTGGCTTAAGTATCTTAGGCTTAAGCTCTAGCTTAAGTGCCATATCATTAGTATTAGTCTGGCTCTAGCTTAAGTGCCCTACACTTGGTATTAGCTCTGGTGCTAGCTTAAGTGCCATATCATTAAGTATTAGTCTGGCTCTGGTTATAGCTATGGTGAGAACTATAGTGATAGCTATAGTGAGAACTATAGTGATAGTTATAGCCTTAACCGTATAAGTATCTCTTAGCCTTAGGTAAAGGGTTTCGTATAAGCAATGCTTTTCTTCAGGTAAATGCTTAATTAATTGGTGATGCTTAGCGCAGCATGCTTAGGTTCGGCGAGGTTAGTTAGGTTTAGTTTTTTATGAACGTTTTCTCTTTGCTCTTAGCCATTGTCTCCCTCATTACGGGATTAGCTTATGGCTATGACTATTTTGCTAAAAGACCAACTCGGCTTAAGAACCTCAAAGCGGCACTGGAGATGAATCCGCAGTTAAGCGACAAGGAAATTAGAGCGCTTAAGGATGGTTCGAGCATCATTACCCAAGTAGGAGCCCTCTTTCCGGTTATCCTCTTTGTCTTTCTCTTCCGCGCTTTTGTCTACGAGCCTTTTCGTATTCCCTCAGGGTCGATGGAACCAACCTTAGTCGCTGGTGACTTTATCTTTGTCTCTAAATGGTCTTACGGTATTCGTAATCCTTTTGATAACAGTATGCTGATTCCTACGGGAACGCCACAACGCGGTGATGTAGTGGTGTTTAAGTATCCCGAAGACCCTCAGATTGACTACATTAAGCGCGTCATCGGCTTGCCAGGCGATGAAGTGATTGTCGCTAATAAGCGCGTCTATCTGCGTCGTGCTTGTAATGTTGGTTTAGTAACCCCACAGGCTGTGCATCCGGCTGATGATGATGCTACAACGAGCAATAGCGCTAATGGCACCACAGCTCAGGCAAGCGCCGCTCAAGAGATAGCTGATAACGCTGCTTTACCATGCCAGAGTCCTCAAGCTGTGCCGACTAAGCTGATTGGCGAAATGACCGCCGAGCATGGTACTTATGAAGATAAGTACTTAATCTTTGAGGAGACCTTAGGAGAGAAGCCCCACCAGATGCAGATTAATACGGGTTTCCCCGATGTCAGCCAGTATTTCTATCGCCAAAAAGGTGTGGAGCGCTCGACCTGGGTGGTGCCAGAGGGTTATTACTTTGTCATGGGCGATAATCGTGACAATTCTAAAGACAGTCGCTTCTGGGGCTTTGTCCCAATGGAGTACATGATCGGACGTACGGACGGTATTTGGCTCTCTCTCGAGTTTAGCGATGACCCTGAGCGTATTCTGCCATCGTTTATCCCATCTAGTGTGCGCTTCTCCCGCATTGGTGGTATCGATTAGGACAGGGGTAATTTGCCAAAGTTAAGCTCCGGAGCTTAATCCCTTGAAATTAAGCTCCTGAAATAAATCATGCGGAGTGAATGACTCCCAAGTTCCCGGCAGTCTGAGCCATGCTTATGGCTTAGTCGCCGAAACTTGCCCCGTAATTTGTCCCGTAACACTGTACCGCAGCACCAAACTGCAAGCAACATGGCGCCGCCCCGGCAGTGCTACAGTGTGCTGTGCAGTACTGCTTAGGCATGAGGTAAGCTTTAACGTGTTAGCTTCTTAGGTACAAGGTAACCTCTAACGTGTTAGCTTCTTAGGGATATTGGGGCTGTTGCAGCAGTTAATATGGGCGAGAACAAGGTAAGATGAAGATTTTAGTTACCGGTGGTTCGGGTTTTATTGGCTCTAATTTGTGTCGCCGCCTGCTTAACGAGGGGCATGAGGTTATCTGCTTAGATAACAACTACACGGGACGCATGGCTAATATTGAGCCTCTTTTAAGTAACCCTAAATTTAGCTTTGTTTTGCATGACGTTTGTGACTCGCTGCTTGACTCTGATAAGTTAAGTCAGGCGCTGACAGGCGAGCCTTTAGTGCAAATCTATAATCTCGCTTGTCCGGCTAGTCCGCCAGCCTATCAGGGCGCTCACTCTCTGGATACTACCCGTACCTGCGTCATGGGTGCTTTTAATGTGCTGGATTTAGCGAAAAAGCATGGTGCCCGCGTGCTGCAAGCCTCCACCTCGGAAGTCTATGGCGAGCCTTTAGAGCGTCCGCAAAAAGAGACCTATCGCGGGAATGTCAATCCTCATGGCATTAGAGCTTGCTACGATGAGGGTAAACGCTGCGCGGAAAGTATCTTTTTTGATTATCACCGCCATCATGGGGTGGAAATCAAGGTGATCCGTATCTTTAATACCTATGGACCAATGATGGATCCTAATGATGGGCGGGTGGTGAGTAACTTTATTTGCCAGGCCTTACAAGGACAGAGTATCACGATCTATGGGGCTGGTAAGCAAACTAGATCATTTTGCTTTATCTCTGACCTCATTGAGGGCATGGTGCGCATGATGAATAGTGAGGCTAGCTTTACTGGACCGGTGAATTTAGGCAATCCTAATGAATTTACGATTAAGGAATTAGCCGAGCTGGTGCTAGAGAAGATTCATTCCTCTTCGCAGCTGGTCTTTAAGCCGCTGCCGCAGGATGACCCGCAATTCCGTTGCCCAGATATTGCTTTAGCCAAGCAACATCTCAATGGCTGGCAACCTCAGGTTATGCTCCAAGAGGGTTTAGATCACACCATTGCCTACTTTAAAGAGCGCCTGCAAGAACAATAAAGCTTTCTGCTGCCCGCATCTGGCGCCGCACTATCTGCTGCCGCCCCATCCCGGACTCTTCCGCTCCGTTCCGGATGCGGCCGTTCCTGCGCGGACTTCTCCACCTCGTCCCGGACTTCTCAGCCCGGGACGCTGCCACTCTGGATGCCCTCCTGTTAACTAAGCCTAGTGCTATACCACAGACTTAGCTTAACCTAGCTAATTTAGCTTTATCTAGTTTGAACTAGCTGAACCCATCAGAGTACGCGTATCTTGGCTAGCATATCTTTGCTCGCATATATTTGCTGGTCTATCTTAGCGAGAGTCACTTAGCCAGTGTATCTTAGCAGGCATATCTTGGACTATATGGAAGCCGTAAAGCCTAAGCATAGGTTATGGGAGCAAGTAAGAGCGGCGCCCTAAAGTTTGAACCTTTTCTTCCTTTTCTCCTGCCTTTTACTCTTAAGAGCTCTCTTTTGTCTCTCCCTATGTCAATACATTTTTCAGAGAAAATGCAGAGGACATCACATCTTAGAGTCATATCGACTTATAATTATATATATTTGTAACGGAGTAATAACCACTTGTCCAGTTATACCGGGCCGGGAGCGCGGTGCCATGGTTTAGCAACCAGCTTGAAGCACCAGCGGTCATCCCCAATGGAAACATCAGCGGTCATCCCCACTGGAAACACCAGCGGTCATCTCCACTGGAAACACCAGCGGGAATTCCTTTTGAGGCTACCTGCTTGTAAGTAAAATTGGGGATGCGAGCTTTGCATTAAAGTCCTCTAGATTTAGAGTTGGGAGCACGCAACAGGCTACAAGTAAACGGCTTTTGGTTATCGCACCATTACTACCATTACAATCACTATTATTCTTGCAAGATTAGTGTGCACCCTATAGGTACTCACTTAATCTGTGTGTTTCTACCAAAAAGCGGTTAGGTTAAGCCAGAGCGCTTAACTAAACCCAACTAAACCTAAACAATCCCATAAAGCTTAACCGGGCTCATTATGGCTTAACCATGGTCATTATGACTTAACCAGGACCTCCTAACTTGGCTAGGTTTATCGTGACTAAATTAGGCTTTGCCTGTCTTAGCTTGACTTGTCATGACCTAACCAGGCTCGGCGTGCTTTAGCTAGGTATGGTACGACCTAACCAGGCTCGGCGTGCTTTAGCTAGGCATTTTATGAGCTTGCTAAGTTCTGGCTTTGCCTAGTGCTGTCGAGTATGGTCTAGCACTATATAGCCCGGCCTGGGTCTAGCATTGTATGTGTCTAGCAATGTTGGCTACTGTTTAACCGCGCCGGGCACGCTGTGCCTGAAGCTAGGGCAGCCTTTAGCTAAGCTAAGCGTAGCGAGGCTATGGTAAGCAAAGCAAGGCTAAGCAAAGGTAAGCTAAGCAAAGGTAAGCCAAGCGCAGCCAAGCTAAGCATACGCCTGGCAGGGAGTATCTTGGCAACAAGTATCCTCGCTTGAGGATTTAATGCTGATACCTAGGGTTGGTTCTTAATATGGCATTATTACAGGAACTGCTCTTTGGTACTGGGCTTTGGGATTGTGTTTTTAGGTAAGGGAAGAAACATGCTCGCTGCTCATGGTTCTGGCAGCATCACTTAATTCTTGCTTAGGATCGCTTTACTGCTGCATCTTTAGTGTGGGAGTGAGCTTAAGCGTAAATTAAGGAGATGACTCTGTCTTAGGCTCTTTGTCCCAAGGAATCAGAGCAGGAGTAATACAGGTTATTGGGTGATTATAGGGTGGGCACTAGGCAATATCTTGAGATATTTAGGCCGAGAACGATGTTAACTGACAGTAGTTATATCCACCGTATCCAGCATCTGGAGCAAACCATTGGTTATGCTTTCCATAATATTTCCTTGCTGGTACAAGCTTTAACCCATCGCTCTTATGAGCATAACCACAATGAGCGCTTAGAGTTCTTAGGTGACTCCATCTTAGGTATGGTGATCGCGCAAGAGCTTTATCGTTTATTCCCAGGCCGCCAAGAGGGAGACCTTACCCGCATGCGCTCAATGCTCGTACGTGAGACTACTTTAGCCGAGATTGCCCGCGAGTTTAAGTTAGGCGATTGTATCCTCTTAGGCCCAGGTGAGCTTAAGTCAGGAGGCAGCCGCCGTGACTCCTTACTTGCCGATGCGGTAGAGTCGATTATTGGCGCCGTGTTCTTAGATAGCAATGAGCAATTTGAGATTGTGCGCAATCTGGTGCTCACCTGGTTTAAGCAGCGCTTACAGTCGATTAACCCTAATGTGGCGCAAAAAGACCCTAAGTCGACCTTACAAGAGCTCTTACAATCGCAGCATAAAGAACTGCCAGTTTACAAAATTGAGAATATCTCGGGCGATGATAACAATCAGGTCTTTGAGGTCTCGGTGATGGTGCAGGATATTCCGCAATCTTTCTTTGGTCGTGGTTCTTCACGCCGCCGTGCCGAGCAAAAAGCTGCTAGTGGCGTGCTCGACTATCTGATGAAGCATGGCTACATCGCCGCTATCCCTAACCAAGGCTAGCTAACACTATCCTGGGCTAGCAAACACTATCCTGGGCTAGCTAACGCTATCCCGGACTAACCTTGCTGTCATGGACTAGCTTCGCTATCCCGAGCTAGCTAACGATATCCCAGACTAGGCTTTGTGTCATGGACTATCCTCGGTATCTCGGACTAGTCTTGGTGTCCCGAGCTCGCCTAGGTTAGATAAGACTTTGCGGGATAATTGTCTTTTGAAAGAGGTAGGAATAAGAGTGGCCACGAAATTTGGTTTTGTCGCTATTGTGGGGCGACCTAATGTGGGTAAGTCGACCCTGATGAATCACTTAGTGGGGCAAAAGGTGTCGATTACCTCACGTAAGCCGCAGACTACCCGCAATCGCGTCTTAGGCATTATGACTGAGGGTGAAGACCAGGTGGTCTTTGTTGATACCCCCGGTTTACACAAGGAAGAAAAGCGCGCGATCAATCGCTTAATGAATCGTGCTGCCGAGTCTTCCTTAGGTGATGTCGAACTTATCTTATGGGTGGTCGATGCCACCTATTGGACTGACGATGATGAGCTAGTACGCACTAAGCTCATGGAGGTCACAGCTCCAGTAGTGCTGATTATCAACAAGGTAGATAAGCTTGATGACAAGGAAAAGCTCTTACCTTTAATTGAGCGCCTCAAAGATAGTCTTAACTTTAAAGACATCATCCCAGTCTCGGCTTTAAAGGGGAATAATCTCCAGGTCTTAAAGAAGCTCTTAAGCGATAGTATCCCTGAGGGCGCCCATCTTTATGACGATGACAGCATTACCGACCGCTCCATGCGCTTTATGGTTGCGGAGATTATTCGCGAGAAGCTGATGCGCCAAATGGGGGATGAGCTTCCTTACTCCGCCAGCGTTGAAATCGAGAAATACGAGGTAGATGAAAAAGGTACTACCCGTATTCACGCCACCATCTTAGTGGAGCGCGATGGCCAAAAGAAAATGGTCATTGGGGCCGGAGGTAGCCGCATTAAGCTCATTGGCTCAGAAGCCCGTCACGATATTGAGAAGCTCGTTAAGGGTAAGGTCTATTTAGCTCTCTTTGTTAAGGTCAAAGCAGGGTGGGCTGACGATGAGCGTGCTCTCAAGAGCTTAGGCTACGCTGACTTTGAGGATAAGTAGGGTGAGACTAAAGGAGGTAGCGCCCTGAAGAGCGCTATCTGCGCGTCCTCGCACCAAGCCGAGCTACTGCTGTAAGCAGGTTTACCATCTGTACTCAGAACTAACCTCTGCAAGCAGAACTAACCTCTGTAAGCAGAACTAACCTCTGCAAGCAGAACTAACCTCTGCAAGCAGAACTAACCTCTGCAAGCAGAGCTATCACCTGCAAGCAAAGTTACTGCCGCCAGCAGTGTTGCCATAGGCAAGCAGAGTTATCGCTGTCACCCCAGCTCCTGCTTTGTCTCCAGCTCCTGCTGTGACCTTAGCGACTGTCTCTACCACGATTACGGCACCTCCCTAGCGAGTGCCTATTCCTTAGCTATGATTGCGAGCATGGCTAAGCTTGCCTAGCGTAGAGGCGCGGCTGCACTGGCATAGTGTTGGAGCGCGGCAGCGCGGGCATAGTGTTGGGGCTAAGATTTTCTCTATTTGTGCTGAGGTACCATGATTGCTTTGATTGAGGCTGAGCCTTGTTACATTTACCATGTCATGGACTTCCAAGAGCATAGCCAAATCGCGGAAGCGCTCTCCCTTAATTATGGACGCCTCGCTATTATGGCCTCAGGCTCCAAGCGTCCGAACTCGCCTTATAAAAGTCTCCTCCAACCTTTTACCCCTTTAAAGCTCACCTTACGTGGCGGTAAAAGCGATCTCTACTATATCCGTGATTATGAGTGGGTTAATGAGGGCTATGCCCTGGGTATGCCTAACTATCTCTGCGGCATGTATATTAACGAGCTCTTACACTATCTCTATCATGCCCATGAGGGCGACCCTGTCCTCTTTAACCTCTACATGGAGACGATTGCGGCTATAGCTAAAAAAGAGCGCATCGATTTTAATCTGCGCCGCTTTGAGTTTGGTTTGCTTGCTAGTCTCGGTTATGCCGTGACTGCCCGCGACCATGAGGGTAATCCTGTTAAAAACAATGAGCGCTATCAATTCTGCTTTGGTTTAGGCTTTGTGCCTTATGTCCCTGCCTTACTGCCGCCAGCTCCCAAGCTCTCACGTTTTCCTAAAGTATCGCGCTCGTCAGTCGCCGTTACAGCTGCGCCTTCTGCTTCTGCGGCCACACCTGCTAATGCTGCAACACCAGTTAATGCTGCAACACCTGATACAACACCTGATACAACACCTGCAGCTGCAAGCAGCCCTACTGAGGCTAGCTTGGAAGCTCCAGCCGACCCAGCGGCAACAGGCAACATAGCTGCCTCAGTCACTAATGCCAACACCGCTTCTAGTGCTAGTAGTGTAGCTCCTGCGAGTACGGACTCGGCAGCAACGCCCGCCCCAGCCTTAGCATCACTATCTACTCCGGCCCCCACGCCGGCTGTGGGAAATGTAGAGGCAACGCCCGCCCCGGCCTCTCCTCTCTCTCATAGCGATGCTCAGACAAATTCTGCTCACAGTAATGCTGATGCTACTTCTCGTGCTCATAGTAATGATGTGACTACATCTCTATCTCATAGTAATGATGCTGCTACTTCTCTATCCCACCGTGAGATGGTTGCTCTTGAGCATAGCGCTGCCGCTATGACTAGTGAGATTAACTCCAGCTCGAGCGGAGATTATCATGCTTGTGATGAGGGGCTCATGTTTGCTAAGTCTAAGGTTAAGGGACGTAAGCTTATGAGCACTGCCGCGCCTCGGGCTATGGGCTATGGCAGTAATGGCTATCAGAGCTATAGCGATAATGAGCAAATGCGCGCTTATGCCCAGCACTTACGTAGTATGGGAAACAACCCGCTGGCGCAGATTTATGCTGAGTATAGACAGGACTTTTTAGGTCCAGTGCTCACAGGGCTAGAGATTAAAGACATGGTGAGACTGCGCTGGGAGCTGCCACATACCGCAGGCCAAGCCAAATTATTTAATAACAGCATTATTGCGCGCTTACTTAATGGTAAAGAAATAGCTAGTCGCCGTCTCTATCGGGAGTATGTGCAAATGCAGCGTGCCGCCGCTGCGGCTCCCGCTTCAGGCGCTCTCGCTACTGCTGCCGTTCCCGCGGCCACCCCAGCTGCCACTACTACTGACCCAGCGGCAGCACCAATTACTACTGCTACTAACGGCACTGTATTAGCACCAACTCCTACTACTGCTATTACTGCCACTACAGATAGTGATAAAGCTAGCGCGAGCTCGACTGCCAATATAGCGGTAACCATTACTAACAGTACTAGTGAGGGTGAGAGCGTCGCGACAAGTACCGATGTTGTAACTGCTAGTATAGCTAAGACCACAGTAGAGTCGACCGTAAAAGTCGCGAGGGAGAGCTCGGTTCTCGGTACTGTTGCTACTACTACGACTACTGCTACCACTACTGCTGCTACTGCTACTACCACTACTACTATCGATAATACCGGCAATAGCGATACTACCGTTACTCCTCCTGTAAATGAGAGCTAAGAGTTTACTACTGTCCTAGCGGATGCTAGTGCTCTTGTGGCTATTACTAGTACTGCTACTACTACTGCTGCTACTACTAATACTAGTAATGTTACTACTAGTACTAGTAATGCTACAACAGCAATGCGAAAGCCAACCAGGCGCTAAGCTCTTTATGCTTAGGCCATTATTAGCGCTCTCATGGCAGAGAAGAGGTAAGAGTAAGCAAGCGGGGGAAGGCTGAAGATAGGTTAAAATAAGCAGACATAAACCTAAGATAGGTGTAGATGGTGGTGCTTGCAAGCATGCTATTGCTGCTTTTGCCGCAAGGAGTAAGTGATGAGCTTGGGTTTGCCGGAATCGGAAGAAGATACCAAATTACGCCGTATTACGCCTGCGCTAAAACAAGCTGGCTGGAGTAGCAATTCTATTTGGACAGAGTACTCTCTTAGTAGTGGTTACTTTAAGATTGTGCCCGATAAGAATGAGACAACTAAAATACCACCACAGCGTCATCATGGTAGAGTAGATTATTTACTCTGTCATAACGCTAATTGTCCGCTCTGTGTCATTGAAGCTAAGAGATTCGCTAAGTCAGCTCGTGATGGTATTGACCAGGCCATAGCATATGCTCGCTTATTAGACCTTCCTTTTGCCTATGCTTCGGCAGGAGAATGCTTTCTTGAGCGTAATTTGGTAACTGGTGCTACCCGTGAGCTCAAACTCAATGAATTTCCTTCCCCGGCAAAGTTATGGCAGATGTATTGTGAGGCCCGTCAGGTGCCAGCTGACCGCACTGCGGCTCTCGATAAGTCCCAATATTACACTAGCGACAGTAGGTTCCCGCGTTACTATCAGATGGTAGCGATTAATAAGGTAGTAAATGCCATCATTGCCGATAAGCGCAAGCGCTGTCTCTTAGTCATGGCTACTGGCACGGGTAAGACCTATGTCGCTTTCCAAATTATTTGGCGTCTGCGAAAAAGCGGCTTAGTACGCAATATCCTCTATCTAGCTGACCGTAATCAGCTCATTGATCAAAGTATGATCGGGGATTTTCAACCGCTAGAAAAAGTTTTTACCAAGATTCAAGGCAGCACTATCAAAAAGAGCCACAGTCTGTACTTTGGCTTGTATCAACAGCTTAAAAGCGCTCACCATGCCCCTAGTAGCGACACTGTCCATGCCACTAGTAGAGACACTATCCATGCCCCTAGTAGCGACACTGTAGCGCCAGATGATGGTGATGATGAAATAGTGGAGAGTGTAGTAGACAAATACAAGCAATTGCCCCGTGATTACTTTGACCTGATTGTGGTCGATGAGTGTCATCGCGGTAGTGCGAAAGAGGAAAGCAGCTGGCGCGAAATCTTAGAGTACTTTGCCCCAGCTATCCAAATAGGTCTTACGGCTACTCCGGTTAAGAACGAGCATGCTGACAATGCGGCCTATTTTGGCGAGCCTCTTTATACCTACAGCCTGAAACAAGGTATTGCCGATGGCTTCTTAGCGCCATTTCAGGTAGTGCGGGTCTATTTAGATAAAGATCAAACAGGGTGGGAACCTCTACCTGGTGAAGTTGATGCTAAGGGGCAATTGATTGAGCCTAAGCTCTATACCATAACTGACTTTGATCGTACTTTGATTCTTACTGAGCGTACCAAGACTGTAGCTACATATATAAATAAGTTCTTAAGCCATATCGGCCCTATGTCTAAGACTATTGTCTTTTGTAAGAATCAAGAGCATGCGGCGCGAATGCGTGATGCTATACGTGAGTGTAACCGCGCGCTGACAAGGCGGGAACCTAACTATTGTGTGCGCATGACAGCTAATGATGAAGAGGGATGTGCGCTTTTCTCTAGCTTTATCTCCGTCAGTGAGCCTTATCCTGTAGTGGTCACCACTTCTAAACTCTTATCTACCGGTGCTGATACTAAGTGTGTCAAATTGATTGTCATTGATACGCCTATTCGCTCCATGATTGAGTTTAAGCAGATTATTGGGCGAGGGACGCGTCTCAGAGAGGAAGAGGGCAAGACTTTCTTTACTATCCTGGATTTCCAGGGCGCTTGTGACCTTTTTGCCGATCCTGACTTTGATGGTGAGCCGGATCAGGTTATGCCTTGGGGTATAGGCGACCCTGATATTTTTAAGCCTAAAGAACCGGAGTTGCTCCCAGCACCAGGAGAGCCGCGACTACCATACCCACCAGAGATGCCTGAGCCTCCGCAAGGACCAGTGTCACCACCAGGCCCTGACTCACCTAAGGGCCCTGATTCTCCTTATGTGCCGCTCAAGAAAAAGGTTTACGTTGTGAACCAGGTGGAGGTCACCGTACAAGGCTCCAAGGTCTCTTACCTTGATGAGCATGGGAAGCTGGTTGAGACCTCTTTTAGAGATTACACCAAACGTAATATCCGGAGCCTCTACGAGACCGAGGAGCAGTTTAGAGCCGATTGGTTGGCGAGTAAAAAAGCTATTATCTTGGATAAGCTAGCCGCTCAAGGCGTGCTCTTAGATGAGCTCAGAAAAGAGCTCCATAGCCCGGATAGTGATGAGTTTGACCTCATTTGTGAGTTAGGCTTTGACCGCCAACCACTGACGCGCTATGTGCGGGCACAACTTGCTTTACAAGAAAAACAACTCTTGGCTAAGTATCAAGGCCAAGCGCGGCAAGTGCTAGAGATGCTCGTAGAGATCTATTTATCTGCTGGTATTAGCGAAATTGAGAATAATGCGGTGCTGCAAAAACAGGAATTTCAAGCCTTGGGTGGTCCCGTTAAGATTATGCAAAATATCTTTAAGAGCAAGCAAAACTACCTATCTGCTATCAAAGATTTAGAGCAAGCCCTGTATGGCCCTGATCAAGCAGAGAGCGCCTAACCAGCAGAGAATGCCTAACAAGTTGAGAGCGCCAAACAAGTTTAGTGTACCTAACCAGCATAGAGCGCTTAATAAGCTTAAAGCGTTTAGCAATCTATGAGCGCCGCAGAGGTAATCTATGAGAGCCGCAGAAGGTTATGCCGAGCGCGACAGTAATTGCTACACATGTTGCTTCTCAGGGGATTAAGCCTCAGGCTAGGTATGCTGCCATGTATGCATGCTACGCATGCTACAACGCATGTTGCTACGTATGCATGCGGCTAGGTATACATGCTACGCATGCTGCTAGTCTAAGTGTTTCTCTTTCTAAGTGTTTCTCTGTGTGCTTGTTTGCGCATGACGCTGATTGCAGCTTGACGGCGCAGCCCGGCTAGCAGCTTGGCGGTGCAGCCCGGCTTTTGGCTGATGCTAGCTTATGCTAGCTGATGCTATCTGATGCTAGCAGTTTCTGCGATTAGTCCCTGCTTGTTAGTGCTAGCACTAGCTAGGGTTAGCTGCCTTTTAAGTCACCTCACTTAACTGTAACGGAGTGTTCATTGAGTATTAGCAATTTTGTTAAACGCATGCG
>Cebus_capucinus_imitator_PRJNA485217_SSR093__coassemble_491_pt1 | contig 15679 bp, 7 predicted proteins | sample Cebus_capucinus_imitator_PRJNA485217_SSR093__metabat2_low_PE_002 | metagenome-assembled genome bin Cebus_capucinus_imitator_PRJNA485217_SSR093 | reverse complement strand
CCTTAAAGAAAGCAACTGATTTAGTAGTTCCATCAGAAGCGATGTAGCTTAGCAGCATACACCGGCCTTTAAGCTGAATTTAAGGTACAATGGTGGCCAGTTAACAATATAAAGAGGATCACCATGTCTAATTCAAATTCTAGCATTAACGCCACAAACAACAACAAAGAAGAGAGCATTGGTATCGTTGAAAATTACCTAATCGCCTGAATCTCATGTGATTTAAAGAGATAAAGTTAGCTCAAGCCACTACAGAGCTTGCCTTGCAGCTGAAGAGCCGTAACCTACAAAAAGTAGTGCCAATGTGGGTTAAAGTGGAGCGAGATGGGGCGTGACCGCTATAGAAAAAGCAAGGGCACTGACGTAGTTACGTAGTGCCCTTAAAAGTATAACCAACGATAACAGAGGTAAAGCGGAAGAAAAGCAGGAATAAGGCGTGAGCCAGCTTATTTAGTGTTACTGCTTTTTATAGGTAGAGTGTGGCATGTTAACAGGCGCCAACAAGTACCCGCAAGCGTTACCCTGCAAATGCTAACAAGCGCCAGCAAATGCTAGCAACTGCTAGCCAGAACCAGAAGTGCAGCTAGTGCAGTCAGTGCAGTCAGTGCAGTCAGTGCAAGCCATGGTTAGCCAGTGCTAGCCAGGGTTAGCCAAGGTTAGAGGGGTTAACAAGTGCCAGAAAGTGCTAGCAAGTGTTAGCCCAGCCATAATCGGGGAAGTAAGTAACGCTACTTGCCATTGGCAGTGGCGTTACTTCTGCTAGTCCAACGCTTTTGCTGTAACAAAGTCTCTGCTCTCGGTTTACATTAGTACCAGCCAAGCGCAAGCGGGCGCTGGGAGCAGCCTACGCTTTACTATTCTGTGTTTTCTTAAGAACTCAGACAGTGCTTTAGAACTAAGACAGTGTTTTAAAACTAAGACAGCGTCATCATGGCTACGACAGCACCAATGATCTTGGTACGAGGATCGATGCTCATGAATTGAGGCGTTGCCTGTGGATTATCGTTTTGCGCCACAATAGCAAAGTTTTGAGCACACAGACGCTTCACATAGACAAAACCATGCTGGGTTTGTAATCCCACCACCTTGTTAATTAAGTTGGTGCTGTTAGTGTTCTGAGTATCCAGTACTACTATGGCACCCGGGGCTAAGCTACCGCTGAGGTTAGGGTTATACATGCTGTTACCTACGATCTTGACTAAGAGGTAGCGATCTTCCTCATAGGTTAGACCTAAGGTATGGAGCATAAACTGCTCTAAGGACGGCATCACCATGACTTCACAGGCAAGCTCGCTGCCTAGTGCGTCAAGGCTAAGATTGTGAGAAACCTGGCTAGTGGTGGCGCTTACAGTCTGAATAGGCATGTGGCTAGAAGTATGGGCTAGAGCAGTACCAGCAGTGGTGCTAGGTTGCTGCATAGAACGTAGCACATGAGAGCCTGCAGTTTGTGGCACTTTTTGAGGGAGATTGCTCGACTGGTTGCGGCTCTTTTTGTCCATCTTTTGGCGGAACTTTTCTTGAGCAGCTTGCGCCTGCTCTTCACTATACTTATCAGGAGGGCAGATATCACGCAATGGGCACTCTAAGAAGTAAGCGATAGCCGTTAATTGATACAGCGGAGCTCCCTTATAGAGCTTAGTATTTTCCCAGCTATTGTACTCAGAGAAAGTAAAGCCACAGGCATCGGCTAGGCCTTTCTGGCTATAACCACGCAGTAAGCGATAAAAAGCCATGTTGTTCTTACTCTCAAGATTAGTAGTTGGTGGACTTACTAATCTAAAGACCTTGCCCCGACGATTGATGACTTCCGTAATAGGCTCGCCGTTGATGTTTAAGTTAGACTGGGCCGGTTCATGATGCCAAGTGTCTGTGTCCAGAGCCTGAGCTTCACTAAGTGGCGTATCACTATCGCCTGCAGCGCTAGTCGTGCTGGCAGTAGAGAGGCTAGTGGTATCAGCAGTGATACTCTTGTCCCAATGCTCATCGCTTAGCTCAGTGGTAGCACTGTCAAGAGGCAGCATCCCGTTAAGGAGTCCTGCAGCTGGATCGAGATTAGCGCTAGCTGCAGCACTAGTATTATTAGCAACTGCTAGAGCGTTTGCCGTATCTAACTCGCTGGTTAAACCAGAAGCTTCTTGATAAGTGGTGGACGTAGCAGCATTGTAGGCGGCTGGTTTGTGACCTCTCTTTTTATGCGGATGATCTTCGTGAGCATGGGGGTAAGTAAGCGCTCTATCCTTGATGTGCTCGCCTGGTACTAAGAGAGGATTAATGTCTTCAGGAGGACAAGAGAGCATTTCGCTAATTTGCGAGAGCATCTGGGGTTTAAAGATACGCCAGCGATTGCACTCTTTGTTTTGGTCTTCCCACATCCACAGCGTGCTTTTAGCCACGCCAATGGTTTTGGATACGTCATCCAAAGAGAAGTTGTGTAACTGGCGATAGTAAGCCAGATTGTTCTTAATATCGTTCATGGTGAGTGGAGGACGAATGAGCTCCAACACCAGTTCTTTTCTTGTTCTTGGCATAGTTTTCTTTGCCTCTCAATATTAATCCTGTTGTCGCATTAATCAGGGTGCGATGCGCTCTCAGACCTCACTTATTAGTAAAGCCGAGATGCTGGTAGGAAGAACACCAGGATCGTACTGGGGTTATATAGGTGCAGTAAGCAATCTCCTTGTACTTGTAAGCAAATTTTTAGAACATGGTGGCAATTGCCTAGAACTTAGCAGCCAGCTCCTGTAATTTGGCAGTGTCACTAAGACCTGGAGCGTGATAAGCCTTCACTAAACAGCGATAAACCATATCTAACGTGACCAACTAGAGCCTGCTAGTGATAAAGCAGCATTTCTTAGTAAGCATTTCTCAGTAAGTGCTTCGTCTTGGGTAACAAAAATCTAGAACATAACTGTTTTACTCTAGAATGGTTGTCAGGAAGTATGTTTTTTTAGGGGTAGATTAATGGTGGTTTAATGCTGATTTAGTGCTGATGCTGCACCGTTATTTAGCATGTTTTTCCTCTTGACCATAAGTTGAGACAAGCAAGGCTAAGAAAGTTATTGTGTTATTTAGGAGAGCCGGCCAGTGCTTTGAGAAAGCGCAGCTTTATTTCTTTAGCTAGTGCAAGCCAGTGCCTTGAGAAAGCGCAGGACAAGGTTTGTTTTGCTGCGTGTTCGGGCTAGCTTACCTGATTTAGGGTAACTGTAATTTACTTGCTAAAGCAGGTTATAAATTTGTGGGAGCAAATTCCCGTTGGCTAGCGCAAGCGCTTACCTGTTGTTGTTAATTTCTGAGGTTGTGCTTACTCTAGTTTACTTAGGATGTTTTTCTTACTCTGCTTCAGCTTACTTGTCTCTCCTCTTGATGGGTGCTAGTAGTGCTTTGGCCAAGCTAATGCTTAGTTTCGATATTAACACAAAGCAAGTAATTTGCGTAAAAAAATGGCTTAAATTAGAAAAAATTGAAAGTTTTAATTGTAGTTCGTGCGCTAGAGCTGAGTTTTGATGGTGCTGCTCATGTTTTTTTATTGAGAAAGCGTCCCTTATCTTAAGATACTTACTAAGTGGATCCAAGTCCGCAGTCCGCTTGAAACCAGCGGCCTTCCCGCTTGAAAGCAGCCTGCATTTTGTTTCCAGCTTGAAAGCAGCATCCTCCTGGAAACCAGCCCGCAGCCTGCTTTTAACTTGCATCCCGCTTTCAAATTGCAGGCAGCTTCAAGCTTGCAGGCAGCTTCAAGTTTGCAGGCAGCTTCAAGCTTGCAGGCAGCCCCAGTCTTGTCCTTGCCTAGCCCAAGCTAGCTCTCTAAGTCCACCTTAAGCTTAGCTCCCTCAGCCATCTTTAACTAGCTTAAAGCAAGTTTTACCCCCTAATCTGCAGCTAGCAACTAGCCGGCGCTTACATAAGTAGAGACGTTCACCTTATGAGGTAGTGCCTGCTCTCGCTGTAGCTACACGCTGATCGTTATGCTGTCCGCTCCACCTGGGCATATTAATAAGCAGCACTATCTTCGTATTAATGAGCAATAGCATTTTCTTCATATTTGTCATTAGGACAAGCACCACAGCTATCCTCATGAACATCCTCATGGCTATTTTTATGGCTATTCTCATGACAAGCATCATTGCCATCCTTATGGCCATTATCATGATAATCAGCATGATCATTATTATGTCAATCATTGTTACCATCATGGCCGGCCTCAGGGTTAGCAGCTTTGAGCTAACTCTTTATTAAGCCGCATTAAGCTTGCCTCAAGCTTCTCTTGCTTTACTAGAGCTAGAGGGCTGAGGTTTGGTACCACTATCTTATTACTAGTGTCGATCTGGCCGCATCTTATCTTGTATCTTGTACTGTCCGGTCTTCAGTGCGTGAGCCCAATCTGATAGTAAGTACTATTTAAGAAACTGCTCCATTAGTTCATCACCTTGAGAAACAGTTTGCCCGCTTTACCGTCTCTAACCAGTAATGAGGAGAGAGTAAGGGATGAAATAGTGCTGCGACAACATAGTATTGCGATGAGAGAATACAGTGATGACATAGTGTGGTGATAAGAGAGTACCACGGTGAAATAGTACTGCGATAAGAGGTATGTACAGCAAGGTTTGGGTAGTGATTAGTAATGATGAATGCTTAGTAATGATGAGTACTTAGTAATGAGGGATATGTAAGCAATGCATAGTGAATAGTAAATAGTGAATAATAATGCGCAATGAGTTGTGATAAATGAGCTGTGACCTGTAAGGCGCGGAGCCTGGTGAGGCATAGTTTGTTGTGATGAGTAAGGATAACGCGTTCGTAGTTAAAATAGGGACACACTTAAGCTTAGCGTAACTTATCTCAAGCCCACCACGCCAGAGTTATGAAGTGGTTTGTTTTGTGGGCTAGCCATGTTTTACTCAGATAAGCATGAGGTATAGATAAGTTAGTAGCACAGATAAGCAAAGAGGCCTAAGATTGGCTGGACATGATGTCTCCAGCTGTGAAACATGATATCTCCTCTCTGTGGAGTATGATGATGTCTGTTTGTAGGGCATGATGTTTCTTGTTGGCAGCAATTCAGGTCTTTAAGCCGGCACGGTCTCAAGTTTTTGTTCAGGCCGCCGCCGAGACTTTAGCCTGGACTTTAGCCTGGACTTTAACCGAGATCTTAACCGAGACCACTGCCGATGCATTAGCCGAGATTCTGGCAGGTGGGTATTGGTTTTTCTTATGGCTGGGGCGGGCGCAGTTTGCGGATAGGCCGAGGAGACAGCGGAGCGCTAGGGGCAAGAGACTCGGCTGAAGCGCTGCTGGCGGCATGATTTGGCTCTCTGCTTGGAGTTGTATTTTTATGAAGTGCCGTCGTTTGGCTCAGCGCTATAGCCGCAGGAGTGGTGTCAGCCGATGCCGGCGGCATAGTGGTCGTGCTGGCTCTAGGGGCGGTCGGGCGAGTCAGATGAGCGTCTGGAGCAGGAGTAGCGCTTATAACCTGATGATAAACCTGGTGAGAAGCATCAATGGCATTATGAGAAACACCATGAGACACCTCATGAGAAGCCTCAATGGCTTGATGAGAGACTTGGCTAGAGGCACCAAGGGCATTATTAGAGACATCATTAGAGACATCGTTAGATGTATCAAGAGCGTCATGAGAAGCGTCATGAGCGGCCTGGTTAGAGTAATTATCAGTAGTGGCGTCATAGAGGGCGAGGTAGAGCGTCGTGACCTTGTGGACAAAATCCTGGGTCTCCTTAAAAGGCGGAATACCCTGGTAGTGTTTAACGGCACCAGGGCCCGCATTATAAGCAGCGAGCGCCTCTCTTTCGTCACTAAAGCTTAAGAGTAATTGCCTCAGATATTGGGCCCCGGCCATGATATTAGCAGCGGGTACCAGAGGGTCAGCTAGGGCAAATTCTTGCTGGGTGGCTGGCATTAATTGCATGAGGCCTTGTGCGCCCCGGGGCGATATAGCATCGGCTTTACCGCCAGATTCCACCATAATGACTGCGGCTAATAAAAGTGGGTCAACTTGCGTGGCGGCACTGGCATCTAAGATATGCTGACTAAAGATAGTAAGTCTTTGCTCAGCTAAGCGGAGTAAAGTGTAAGCATCGTTCTTAGTTGCATTTGCCGCAGCTGGATTAGTTGCCGCATTTGCCGCTTTTGAGTCTCCAGAGAGCGTGGAGGCGGTGATTTCTTTACTTAAGTGCGGGAGAGCTAGTCCCGTGGTACGAGCAATAGAGGCGGCGAGCTGGCGCGCAGCGGGGGCCCGAGTATATAGATCAACTGGCATGAGCGGCATATCTACTTGCTTGGGGACAGGCTGAGTATAGGATGAAGCTGGGCTTGTCTGCTGACTTACGGTAGTGTGAATATAGGTTGCTTGTGCCAGTACCCGTAGTGGGAGCGCTAAGATAAATAAAGAAAGTAGCGCCCCCATGAGCATGCCCCCTATTTTATGTGGCTTGGGTGTTTGTATGCTATGCCGGCGTGGAGGCTCTTTATCGCCCTGCTTAAGTAGGTTTATCCCGGGGTGGTGTGGCCTCATCCCGTTTTGATGTTGCCCCATATCGTCTTGTTTATCTCTTGGACATATGGCTGATTGCTGGTATTTGGGCCAGATGGCAGGCTGGATAGTTTCATTATAGGGCTGCTGCTAGAGCTCAGTAACAAGCGTAAGCCAGATCTCATTAACCAACTTCTGCCAGGGCTCATTAAAGAGTTGCTGCCAGGTCTTAGTAACTGGCTCAGGCCAGGGTTTACTAATTAGCTTCAGCCAGATCTGATGTCGGTGATAAGGCCAAAGCTTAGGTAAGTGCTGAGGCCAGAGCTCATTAAAGACCCTTTAGATAGTGTGGCACACCTGCTCCATCTATCTTTGCTACTGTTAGTTGTTTGCTCGAGATAGAGTGCTGTCGCTTGACGGTAATAGGCTCGTAATCTCTAATTGATATCCCTCAGCAGTAGAGATAAGTTTGGCCTGGCCTACTTTATGACCATTAAGCAGTAATTGAATTTGGTCGAGCGCCTTACTATCTAAAGGTAAGCGGGAGCCGGGACGCAGCATGCTTAACTCAGTAAGAGTAAGCTGATGCTGGGAGAGTACTGTGTCTAAATAGAGGTTTAATGGCGGTAAAGTAGAGTCAGTCATAACAGTAGCTTGGGTGATAACAGTAGCGGCAGTCTTACTTATTTTAAGTAGCAGTAACCTTACTTATCTTAAGTTGTGGCCGTGTTTCTTAGCTTTTGCTTAAGTTTAAGCTTAAGCGTTAGCTTAGGCTTCGCTTTAGCTGGAGCTTTAGCTTAGTCTTAGCTTAGTCTTAGCTTCTTAGCCTTTCTTAGTCCTCCATATTGTCTTGAGGGAGAGTGCGTGGAGTAAACTCCTCCATTTCGAGCTCGGCTAAGCGCTCTTGCTCTTGTTTAGTGGCAGTAAGCCACATTTCTTGATGTTTTTCTAGTTTGGCTAGAGCCTGGGTACAACTTAATTGCTCTTGTTCTTTATGCTTCAGGAGCTCTTGGGCCTTACTTAACTCTTGCTCGGCTTGAGATATCGTTAGTTTAAACTCTTCAAGCTCACTATAGATAGTTCTAATCTTGCCCATATGTTCACCCATGCTATCTTTAGGTATGAGGGTGTTCATAATTTCCTCATAAATTAGGGCGATATGCTTTTCGCCTTCTGCCTCACGCCTTACTAATTCTTCTTTGAGACTTTGTACCTTTTCCACCTGCTTTTGCACGATCAGGCGCTGGGCTACTGTAGCTCTTTGCGCGTCATCTAAGCGGTGCTGGCGTAAATCTAATAAAGTGCTTAAAGGATAATTGGCCATAATGCTTCTGTTCTTGCTCCTGTTGCCGTTCCCGCTTTTGTTCCCGCTCCCGTTCTCGCTCTCTCTCTCCAGCTTTTATTCTTGTTCTCGTTCTTGCTCCAGCTTTTATTCCTGTTATCGTTCTTGCTCCAGCTTCCATTCCCGCTTGCCCCTGGGAGCTTGTTGCAACGCTGGTGCCGGATCTCTTTGTAGCTCTTGTTCTGGCTTAGTCCCCGCCAGCTCTGGCTGTTATTATTAGTGCTCCTACTTTTGTTGCAATTGTACTGTTCCTATCATACAGCTCAGTTACTATCATACTGCTTAGTTACTACCGTACTGCCAGCGCCTGCTGTTGCTCCTACTTTTCTACTCTTACCTTGTTGCTCTAGCTGATGCTGTTTTGATTCTGGCTATTCTTACAGGGGCGCTTAGATTGTGCTTAGTAAACTCTGCTTTAATCTCAGATGTTTATCATAACCAGGATAACACTCAGGAGCTAGAGGGGATTATCTTGTTCCTACTTGCTATGATGCTCAGCCTCAGAGTAACCCCACACAGCTACAATAGCCTCACCTGTCTTCGTGCCGCGGTCCTATTAGCTACTCTATACTGCTGTCGTTTCGTTTAGGCTAGCACGGGATTCTTGATGCTGGCTTCAGCTTATGATTGCCATGCCGCTGTCGTTTCGTTTAGGCTAGCGCAGGATTCCTGATGCTGGCTTCAGCTTATGATTGCCATGCCGCTGTCGTTTCGTTTAGTCTAGCGCAGGATTCCTGATGCTGGTTTCAGCTTATGCTTATTTTCATGATGTTATCTCTTCTTGCGCTGCGCTCAATGGATAAGTCTACTTAAGTTAGGATAGATCTGGTGGCGACGATAAAACGAGTTGATACGGGGCACGGATTAATGATAGCTATGCTATACTAATTATGCTAGATTGTAGTAATTACGGTAGAGCTGTAGCAGCATAAGATGCTCATACATCTCTTAGTTTAGCTAAGGTAGTAAGTAGAATAAAGCTAGGTGGGCTCATTGTTTAGCTAAGTAAAGTCATAAGTGGACTTATGTAGCATGAGCCCGGAGCTGTTATAGCAGAGCGCGGTTATGTAGGGTGGAGCCGTGTTTGTTACTATGCCGTGAGGTTAGTTAGCACATATAGTGTATAGCTATGGTTGTCACTGCGGTATATGCACCGTTATGTAGTGTCAATTTGGTACTGGCATTGGCTGGCTTAGCTTTTTTTTTGCGGTGACTTTAGTGATGTACCGAGAGGCCAGATAGTTATCTTAGGTGGTGTTTAGTCCGCTTTAGCACATGGTTCTTGTTGCTTAGTCAGGGCTATCACTTCTCCGCCCATGCCTTTACTCTCGAGAACTCTAGGATAGAACGAGCCTCTCTAGCCTGAGCCTATTTAAGGTCTCGCTTATTTAAGGCATAGCCGATTTAATGTCTAGCTGCATTGCTTATGGCTGCTTTGGTTATAGCCGCTTTGGTTGTAGTCTCATTAGGTATATGCCTCATTAGGGATAGAGCTCATGAGCTCTAGCTTAGAGGTATAGCTTAGTTAGGCTTAAGCAATTCTTGTTTTAGTTAGGTAGTGTGCTTTTGTAAGCAGTACGTTCTTGCCTTGAGTATGGTGTGCCTCAGTACGACGCGCCAATACCGGCAGACCCCTCTTTTTCTTATCTTCATGAGTACGCCATAGTTAGCACCAGTGGCGGCCATCTTAGCTTAGCTAAGCTGAAATATTAACCAAGCTAAAACATTAGCCAAGATAAAACCTTAGTTGCGCTGCAACAGGAACAGTAATGGATAATTTACAAAAATCGCCGCTGCAAAACTCCGCCGTGCCGTGCACCACTGCTCGTGGCTCTGTTGCTGCTTCTGTTGCCACGGACTCGCCCGTAACGACTACAGAGCTACCCGTAGCTACTCAGCCTTATCAGGTCATCACGTCGGCGCATCAGGATAGAGAAGAACTAGAAGATAACCAAAATACTGCTGCCCATATCAAGAGTCATGATACTGAGGTACATATAGATAATCATGATCATGCCGTACCTACGGATAATCAGGATAATGTTGGGCTTAGCGAGAAAGATACAGCCGTAGCCGCTGCAAATCAGGATACTACCGTACCAGATGCAAATCAGGATACAGCTGTAGCTGCTGTAAATTATGCTACTTCAGTAGCTGCCGACAAGCAGAAGCATGATAGTGCATTACCGTTAACGCATTATGACAGCACTACTCAAGCGGTTGCTCAAGATACTACTCTCCTTGTTACATCACCGGCATCTGTTAGCCAGGTTGCTGTATCGTCCTCGGCCTCTGTGCATCATATCGTTGCGCATGACACATCTATTCAAGATGAGTTTGCCCAGAGCGACGCTACACCTGACACCTTTACTCCTGGTACCTCGGCTCCAGAGACCTATGTTCCTGGTACCTTTGCTCCAGGAAACACTGTTATTGCTACTGCTGCTCCGGGTGGATCTGTTTTTGTTAGTGCTGTTCCGGTCTCTTCTGCTTATCCGCCCCCACCATCATCTACCTGGTTAGCACAGAGTGCTGCCCAGCGTCTCGCATCGCATCATGCTCAAGGCCGAGAAGCTTACGAGCAAGGTCGAGAACCTCACGAGTTTTATGCACGAGATGCTTACGATTTTCCTCTACGAGAGGATAACGACTTTTCTGGAAGCTCTCACGCTGATTTCTCCGCGTCAGCTCCGCAATCTTCTTCCGGATTAGCCTATGTTAGAGCTAAGGGAGTAGAGATAGGGGAGGTACCGGAGCAAGCGCCGTACACCTATCCTGTTTATGGCGCTCTAGGAGAGAATGACCACAGTAATGGTAGTCAATCTGAAGCTTATCCTTATCGATTAAAGGAGCAAAATGCTGGAGGGGCGGGCGCTGGCTTTACTACTGCTCCTAAAAAAACCACTACTATTGCTCCTACAACCCAAGCTACTGTTGTTCTTACAACAGCTGCTGTTGCTGCTAATAATACTGCTGCTACCACTGCTGCTACCACTGCTGCCGAGTTGGCACGGTTTTACCCGAGTTCAGGGCCTAATATCGTTATGTTGGGCTCTACTTCCAACAAAAGTGCTTCTCCTACTAACAGAAGTGGTTCTTCTACTAACCAAAGTAGATCTACTACTCACCAAAGTGTCTTTTATACCAACCAAAGTGGCTCTCCTTCTTACCAGAGTGGTTTAACTACTAATATGAATGACTCTGCCCCTATGGATGACGTAGCTACGAGCAAGAGTGCTCTTGCATCTCTGGGGCAGTCTAGCGCCAATTCCTCTACGCTAAGTAGTTCTGGTGCAATGGCTACACTAGATTCATTTGGGGCTCATAGTACTAATGGGGCTCTGGCTATGACAGGTACTCAGAGCGCGCATGACACTCATGGCGTGAATGGCATAGTAGGTACGAATGACACTCAGAGCGCACCTAGCATATTAGGTACGAATGCCGCTCAAAGCACGAATAGTACTCAAGGTGTGTATGGCGTGCGAGGCACGGATGATGAGACGCATCTACATACTGCTAGTACGAAGATGCATAGTGCTAGTACGAAACAGCATAGTGCTAGTGAAAGCAGCGCCTCCGGAGATTTATCACTGATGGAAAACAAAGATTCCCAAGCAGAAGCAGAACTCTATCGCCAACGTCAGCTGGCTACTGTGGAGATTTTGCAACACCTTTCTCCGGTTATTAATGCCACGGTCTATAGACAATATTGCCTCAAAATGCAGGAGCAAGAGCTAGAGCCTTTTCCTATAGCCGAGCTCATGGATCTGTCTGTGCATAAGGTCTTTGGACCGCGCGGGGTGATGGCGCGTTTCTTTAAGGGCTATAATCCCCGCCCCGGGCAAGTTCGCTTTGCGCGTACCGTGTCTTTGGGACTTGAGAAAAATTGTATTACCATGGTCGAAGCAGGAACGGGTACGGGTAAGACTTTCTCCTACATGGTGCCGCCTTTATTAGCGGGACGGCGCATCATTGTCTCTACCGGAAGTAAAGCCTTACAAGATCAACTTATTAGTAAGGATGTACCGCGCTTACTTGAATTACTGGGTTTAGACCTCAAATATATTTCCCTTAAGGGGTATGGCAATTATATTTGCCGTCATCTCTTTAAATCTTATGATCCGCGGATGGTATCGCCTACGGAGTACCGTAAGGTCTCTAACTTTATTAATGAATGTATCAACGAAATTGATCATCAGGACCCTAAGGCGAAATTTGGCCAAATTGACTTTAAGCTCTCGCCAGCAGCCAAGCGTGCTTTTTCCTGTGAGTCTTCTTTTTGCCGTGAGGGTGGTAAGGACTGTCCTTTTCTCAAGGTCAAGCGAGATTATTTAAAGCGCTGTGCCCAAGAGCTAGAGCGTGCCGGTTTCGATCCTCGGCAGTATGGCTTAAACGGCGGCGATGATAGCTCTAGCTATAATGAAGAAGGGAGCTTATCCTTAGGGACTCATCGTATTGCAAACGGAGCGGGTAAGAAAGACAGTGCTAGCTCTGGCGGTAGCTCTAGCTCTGGCGTTGCTTCTATGGGCTCGGTCTCTTATCGTGATTTCAACCCTAGTATCTTGCCTCCCGTGGAAAGTGACCAATGCTTTATCCATGGTGCTCGTTTTCAGGCGAAAAAGAGCGATATTACAGTCATCAATCACTCCTTATTCTTTGCGGCCTTAGGCAGTGAGGACAATGGTTTATCGGGGTTAAACTTGCCTCTGCCTTTGCCTGATGTGATGGTCTTTGATGAGGTGCATAGCTTTATTGAAGTAGGGCGCAATGCCTTTACCGAGAAGATTTCGATAAATACTATGCGCGATTGGCCGGAAGATGTGGAAAAAGCTTTTCGTGCGATGGGGTCTTTGTTAACTCATGAGATTAGAGAGCAATTAAGTCGTTTCTCTTTTTTAGTGCGCACCTTGCTCATGGCTTTTTCCTTGCTGCCTAATGGCTCCTATGGGGTCATTGATTTTAAGTACCTACATCAGCACAAGTTTTCGCCTTTCTTTGCCTTAGGCCATCGTCTCTTCCATATTGGTGAGCATCATTTCTTGGATAAGAAATCCTTTTTACTGCAGCACTTACAAAAGGAGGAGTTAGCTAATCCTAGTTTTACGGAGCAAGAGCTGTTAAATTTAGCGGGGCATAAGGGTTACTTGTTTGCTGGTACCGCTTTAGCTCTCGGTGCTGATAGTATAACGGGCTCGTCAGAAAACAGGGGGGCTCTAGGAAATAGAGGCTCTTCAAGCACTATGGGCTCCTTTGACCAAGTTGGAGCTATGGGCCAAGCGGGAAACTTTGGCCAAGCGGGAACCTTCGGTAATGGTAATACTGGGCCTAGCAGCGCCATGTGGGGCCGGGGGACACGTGGAGCAGCCGACAGCGCCGGTGTTAAGCAAGAGCTTTTGAGCGCGCAAACCCGGCAGACCTTATCGAGCTTTTTGAGCGATAAACCAGCTAGCCGTACTGTAAGCTCAGTAGCGGCTCTAGCTGCCGCTGCTAATAAAGATAAAGCTAGTGCGGCGGTAAAAACAAAAGCGGAGTCTAGTAAAGGCGCGTCTAGCGAAGAGGCATCATCTTCTGGATCTGCCCCAGACTCCTCATCCGCCGCCTCATCCGCCGCCTCATCTGCGGCATCATCTGCTGCATCCGACCCAAATAGCGCGCGCGAGAGTAAGAAACAGTACGAGCAAGATTTCGACCTCATTAATTCTCTTGATTTGGAACTTAGTGGTGTCGATTTACAGCGCTTTGAGCTTAAGTTGCAAGACCTCTATAGTAAGTTGGGTACGCAGCTTAAAGATACTAAGAGCTCTGGGGGATTTGTTCGTTCAGTGCAAGAAGTGATTAAAGCTGAGCATTTCCTGGAAGATAGTTATGGTCATCCGCTAAGTGATCCTATCTTCCGCTACTTGATGCTTGATTTACATAGTACCTGTAAGGCTATTGCCTCATTCCTGGGTGAGCATACCAGTGATGATGATGGAGAAGTAGTAGCCAAGCTCCATGATCAATTTATGAACGTCTTGGACTTTATTCCGCGTTTTATGACTACTGACCGGAGCAAAGACCATACAATTACCTGGGATAAGGTAGGTATTATCGATATTGCTGGAGATGGCAGAACCAAAAATACTTCTTTCTCCATTAGGCCAACCGATATTAGTGAAGAGCTTGGTGCCGCGCTAAGGGAGAAGCAGGAGCAAGGCTGTTCTATTGTGCTGACATCAGCCACCATTACTTCCGAAAACTCTTTTAAGCGTTTCTGTGAAGAAATGGGGTTAAATGAGAGTGAGCTCCAATTAGATATAGTGGAGTCTCCTTTTGACTATGAGAACAATGCCTATCTCTTATGCTCGGCGGCTTTTCCTGAGCCTTATGCTAAAGGACGTATCGATACCTGCCTGGATATGATCGCCCCGATCATGCAGGAAGTTCCTGGAGGCATCTTATACTTAGCCACGAGCAAAGATACGGTGAGTTTTGCCGCTAAGAGTTTACGCAATCGCTATGGCTCGCAACGTAAAATCTTGGTGCAAGGTGAAGATAACATCAACAACTTAGTCATGGAGTTTAAGGAAGACGGTAAAGCTATCTTAGTCGGTACGAGCTCTTTCTGGGAGGGCGTAGATATCCCGGGCTCAGCTTTACAGCTCGTAATTATTGATAAGATGCCTTTCCCGACCCCTGGAGATCCTTTTATCCGTGCTTTACAGGGCTGGTATTTAAGTCATAATCGTAACTTCTTTACGGAATACTGTGTTACTGAGGCTGTCATTAAATTACGTCAGGGGGTAGGACGCTTAATTCGTAATGAGCAAGATAAGGGGGCGCTCATTATTTTAGATCCACGGGTTAAGACCAAAGATTCTTACGGTAAAAAGGTCTTTAATTCCTTACCGCGCATGCGCCGCACTGACTCCATTGAAGAGGTAGCCCGCTTCTTTGCTGCTTTAAAGAAAGATAGCAATGTTAGTACCTCGCAAATCGCGCAAGTATCGCAAAGGTTGTCCCGCTCATCATCATCTATTACGAGAAGCGCAGGGCGGAGTAGTACTAGCACTGCTGCCCGTACCAAGCGTAGCACAACTAGCCGCTATTAAGTGACAGCGGAGCACTATGGGGGATAAGCGACAGTGGAGCACGATGAAGTATAGCTTGAGCGTGTATCACTCCAGGGCTTTTCTCCATGGGGCTCCTTTATAACTCCAGGTTTTTTCTCCATGGGGCTACTTGCTACGGAGAGCTCGGTCACGGCGTGCCCCTGTCACTATGTATCCCTGCCCCCATGTGCCTCTGCCCCCATGGGGCATCGTCATAGCGTGTGCAGATGCAAAGCCAGCGCAGATGCAAAACCAGCGCAGATGCACTGCGTGCCTGGAGCTCTCCGGGCCCAACTAGGCGGAGCATCAAGTCACATCTGCGGCGGGCCATGGTGCCACCATATCGCATACCTCATCCCATACCTCATATTCCTTTCTCAGTGCTATTTTCTTATCGTCCCGTGCTCCCTCTTTATTTTTGCTAACTATTCTGAGACTGTGCTATCAACTGTGCTATACCTCTATGCTGTATTCTCCGACTAAACAGCCTCTTATTAGCTACCTTCTGGTGGGGATGTATCAACTAACCTCACTTGTTATGAGTATAGAACCATGAATAGTACCACGAGCTCAGAACTATGAATAGGACCACGAGCTCAGAACCATGAATAGGACCACGAGCTCAGAACCATGAATAGGACCACGAGCTCAGAACTATGAATAGGACCACGAGCTCAGAACTATGAATAGGACCACGAGCTCAGAACCATGAATAGGACCACGAGCTCAGAACCATGAATAGGACCACGAGCTCAGAAC
>Cebus_capucinus_imitator_PRJNA485217_SSR093__coassemble_489_pt1 | contig 15714 bp, 4 predicted proteins | sample Cebus_capucinus_imitator_PRJNA485217_SSR093__metabat2_low_PE_002 | metagenome-assembled genome bin Cebus_capucinus_imitator_PRJNA485217_SSR093 | reverse complement strand
CTGGCATGAAGCCTGGTTCACCATTTGGACCTGGCATGAAGCCTGGTTCGCCATTAGGGCCCATATACTGCTCCAGCGGAGTACCATCTGGAGCTAAGCCCTGGGCAGCCATATCAGCCTCATAAGCCATACGCGCGGCTTCTTGCTCAGCTTCATAAGCTAAGCGCTCTTGCTCGGCTTTCTGACGGGCTTCTTCTTGGGCCTTAAGCTCAGCCTCATACTCTTCCTTGAACCAGGTAAGATTACGGGCCCCCATAATAATGCGGCTGGCCTTGCCCTCATCAATGCCCAATTCAACTAAATCATCGGTAGCTTGCTCAGCTAAGTCCTCTAAGGACTTAATACCATGGTTAGATAAAGATAAAGCAAGCTCGGTATCAATACCGTAGACCTTCATGAGTTCATCAGCGCCCTGGGCCTTAAGCTCAGCTTCGTGGTTAGCAATAGCCTGACGCGCATTTTCCTGTAAGGCCGCGACTAACTCTTCATCTAAGCCCTCAATCTCCAGGAACTCTTGAGCTGGCACATAAGCCACTTCTTCCAGAGTATGGAAACCAGCATCAGCTAAGACCTGGGCAAATTCCTCATCGATATCGAGATTATCGACAAAGAATTTCACGATCTGAGCCGCTTCAGCTGCGAGCTCTTGATCCATCTCGCTTTCGGCCTTAACCTTAATACTCCAGCCTAACACTTGCGAAGCTAAACGCACGTTCTGACCATTACGACCAATAGCTAAAGCTAAGTTATCTTCGGCTACGGCTAAATCAATGGTGTGGTTATCATCATTGATGACAATGCGCGAAACCTCAGCAGGCTCCATAGCATTGGTCACGTACTGCGCTAGGTTCTCATCCCAGAGCACTACATCGATACGCTCGCCAGAGAGCTCGTTAGAAACTGCCATGACACGGGCGCCACGCATACCAATACAAGCACCACGAGGATCAACCCGACGATCTTTAGAACGCACCGCAATCTTAGCGCGCGAACCTGGATCACGGGCTACCCCCATAATCTCAATCACACCTTCGCCAATCTCTGGCACTTCAATGCGGAAGAGCTCGGCTAAGAACTCAGGGGCGGTGCGAGAGCACACTAATTGTGGGCCCTTGGTCTCCGACTTGATATCGATCAGGAGCACGCGAATACGCTCACCACGACCAAAAGTCTCGTGAGGAATCATTTGCTCACGACGTAAGATACCCTCAGCGCCATTGCCTAAGTCTAAGATCATGAACTCACGACCAGGACGCTTCACGGTAGCACTCACCACATGACCTAAGCGGCTGCGTTGCTCGGCAATTAATTGCTCACGCTCCGCACTCTTAACGCGCTGAGACAGCACTTGCTTGGCAGTCTGAATGGTAATACGGTCAAAAGTTACCGATGGAATCTCTTCTTCAACGATATCATCAGCGCTGATATTAGGATATTCTTCCCGTGCTGCCGCCAGCGAAGTCTCCTGCGCTGGATTTTCTAAAGGCCCATCGGTATCGACCACCCGCCAGCGACGATAAGTAGTATAGCCACCTTCACGCCGGTCAATGTCCACGCGCACATCGATATCAACGTTGTACTTCTTCTTGGTGGCTGTAGCTAAAGCCGTTTCCAAAGCTTCAAAGATCTTCTCTTTTGGAATGGCACGCTCATTGGAGAGCGCCTCGGCTATCGCAATGATTTCCTTACCCATGTGATTAACCTCTTAATGATGCCGGGGCATCTCTCCTACATTAACGCCGAGAAATCTGGCACAATACGCGCGAGAGCAACATTCTCCCACGCCACCACAATATCTTTCTCTTCGCTCTTGTCATGCACAGTTAAAGAGCCATCGCTATCTACAGCCTTAAGCTCGCCCTCTAACTTACGGCGTCCTGCGGTAACAATCTTTAAAGATACCGTGACCTGCTCCCCGACATAATCTTGCGCCTGCTCTTTAGTAAAAAGAATGCGATCTAAACCAGGGGAAGACACTTCCAGGATGTAGGATGGGGAAATGAGGTCAGCACTATCTAAGAGAGGCGATAAGGCATTAGTAATATCGCCACAAACATCAGCGTCAACACCCTCCTCACCCTCAACAAAGATCTGCAGATGGGCATTACTTTGCCCAACCCGATAGCGTAAGCCCCATAACTGCATGCCATAAGACTCTACAATGGGCTCAATCAACTCTTTAAGCTTTTGCTCTAAAGTTCCCGCCATTAACACCTCATCCTAAGCACGAAAAACACGAAAAGAAGAAGAAAAATCAGAAAAAAAAAATACAGTCACCAATCTATCCGGTGAGCACCAGCCGCGAGCACTCACCAAGCGCGGGCGCGCACCTCCACAAGGAAGCTCAGCCGCACCAGCCTGCACCAGGCCGCACCAGGCCGCACTCATCTCCACTAGGCAGCGCTGCATAGCGCTAAGCAGCACTCAAGCACATTCCCTCCGCACTCAAGCGCATCTTCCCACTCCCGAGGCTCGCATAGACTTAAGAAATCGGTACTACTGCCACATCAAACAAGCAGTTAACAACAAGCAAACTAAACCCAAGACCAGCACAACAAGCAATTAACAACAAGCAACTAAAAATAAGCAAACAAAACCAAGCGCCAGCGCAACCTGCAAAAAAGCAAAGATAGGCTGCAACCAGAAGCAACCAGCAAAAATTATGACGGCAACAGCGCTTAGAGCAGCATAACGCCCCGCTCACCCTATCACTAGACACAGGGTCAACCAAATAAGCTTACCTAAGCTAGCTTTTGCAAAAGCAGCTTTACGCACGCAAAGCCCTGCTCTCTTGGCTTTGACCAGCGCCTTAGCTAAATTGCAGGCATAAAAAAACCCCCGAATGGAGGCTTCTTTAGAAAAGTTGCACCTTTTGTTAAGTAGTGGCTCAGGCTTGTCGTGCTACCTGTAAACGCAAGTCTCTAGGTTTAGGTAAACTCACGCTGCTGAAAACCGGAAAACTTAACACGTCATCGGGCGATGACGTAGTAGGAAGCCCTACCAACTCTTTATAAGCAGGCTCTTTTACCATTAACACGGGCGCACCTTGGGTCTTTATGACTATTTTAGCTCCTAGTGAGTCTTCAATAGCCTTAAAATGCAGACAAGATCTCATGCCCTCCCCCCACTTATAAAGTGCACCATTTATACCAAAAAAAGCCTCCTAAATCAAGACACCACACACCTTTAATCATAGGCAGAGCCCACTTAGCTTAAGCGCTCAGTGCAAAAGCTCTTCCGGGGAATAATTCCCAGGCAAACGCTTCCTATTTGCTTTGGCAAGTAGATTTGCAATATTTAATCTCAGAATGGGCGTATACAGCACTTTTGCCTCATAACAAGCCATAATCATTCCCCAGTCCCAGCATCGTAAAGTTACTTTAATCGCAAAGTTACTTTGTAAGAGGTTGGGGATTTAGAAAAAAGCTGAGCTATCGTAAAACAAATACCTTGTTTGTCATGACCAAAGCAAGTCCTAAATCAAAGCTGCCCGCCCCAAAGCTCCCGCACCAAAAACACCTTGACCATAGGTTTACCAGACTAACGCGCCTTAGACAAATTCCCCCTAACCAAATTAGCCTACCCAAAGCTAGCCTAGCCAATGGTTTTCCCCCACATTGGCACGACTTATCTGAGGTTTTGGGGCTGTCTTTTGTTAGTCCTAAAGAATCCTAGAAAAATAGCTGAGCACGGTCTTATGAAGCAGGTAAGACTACTCAAAGCTTAGCTATTATTTCGTAAGAATTTGGTTCACTTTAAAGGTGTAAAGGTAGCTAAAGCCACTACTGAGCATTATCTAATGGCAGGATAATGCAACCTCCAAAAACTCGTGCCAATGTGGGTTTCAGGATAATACTCCCATCACCAAAGCTTAGGTACTAAAACCTCTCTCTAGCATCAAGCACTATCTTGTGAGCATCACCATCGCAGGATGCGCTTCCTCCCCCTGCTCCTATTTTTCCTGCGACAACACCTGCTCCTAACTACTACCAGTACCAACACCGTCCTCTAACACCAAGCTCATAGCACCTTAAAAACGATTCCATCTCGTTGTTGCTTCTTATAATCAGTCATTAGGCTTTCGTCGGGACAAAGCGCTATGATAGTCAAAAAGTAAGGCTCACCTAGTTAATAGTGATACAGTTCACATAATTGCGAGCTCATCAGCATGAGGCATTGTAGGCTCAAGTACTATGCAGGCGAAAAACAGCACACCAGCAAGAATCTTAGTAGACACTAGACGCAGCATACACCGGCAGCACTACTCATCATAGGCACTTTAGCTGAGAGCCCCTCGCCCCAAGATAGCTCTCATGAGAAAGCTTGGTGCTATTGGCCCCAATAAACTTGGCTCTTGAGAATCTTGATAGCTAAGAAGCTTGGTAGCCGAGGTAGCTCAATAAAGAGCATGTTTATAACCGAGCACCACTTAAGATAAAGCTTCTGCTAATGTTGGTTCTAAGTGAAGCCTCTGAGTTTAGCTTCTCAAATTCAATGACAAGATTAGCATATCAGATGCATTTTTCAGATGCGTATCGCAGAGGCATTTCTCAGAAGGTCTTCTAAGAAAGGCTTCCTAGATGAACCTCCAAGATTCACTTAAGCGCCCCACTTACTAACATACAGATGGGTAGCCATTAACGGACAGAGCTAATAGCCGATAATAAATCATCTATAGCTAATCGCCGATAACAAATCGCTGATAGCCGCACCAACGGTTAGGGATGAAAAAGAAAAGGCAAAACTAGGCATAACTATAGGCTCGCTCTCGATAACTATGGACTAGTTATGCTCTATAAATTTAGCTGCTGCACTATCAATGAATTTACCCGGCAGAGCTAAGCTCACAGTAGCTAAATAGGCCTACGCCAATTCAGTTCTTTTCCTAATTTTCAATCCCTTTAACTTACTTAATAGTGTCATGATTTTCGCAGCGCTAGCACCTGTGCTAACTAAAGCAGAGACATTTACGCAGGCTATATACTACCTAAAGAGCTACATAAATACAGGCCCTCATAATTTAGCCCCAGCTCTAAACTCAGAAAAAAATAACACTAGAGGCGGCACAACTTTTGCGCTAATCAGGTATAGGATTACGTACTTAGGGTGCCAGTTTGCTAGCACCATCAGGTTATACTTTTAAGTGAAGAACTAAGGTAACAGACAAGTATTACTGAGTTTAAGCAAGACAGAGCACTTAGGATGGCTGCGGGGGTTACAGCAGCCACTGAGGTTAGGGCTATAGAACTATAAATAGAGGTCGCTGCGTCTCAGGCTGCGTCTTAGACCGTAGCTAAGGCAGAGCGCTAAATCAGCTAGCTAAAGCATGTGGCCAAAGCAAGGGCAGTATGTGGCCAAAGCAAGGGCAGTATGTGGCCAAAGCATATAGCAAAAGCCAGCAACCTAGGCCTATAGCCGCACTCCAGATAACGAGGAGAGACGCTCTTACATAGTTTAATCGCTAAGATTATGGTATTTTGTGCTAACTCAAACCGGGCTCAAGGCATCAGAGCTGGCTCATCCTAGGCACCACGTCATGGTGACAGCAGAAAACCAGGGAGTGAACTCCGGTTGTCAAGCACAGCAAAGTAGAGCAGATAGCACTGCCAATAGAGCAAACGCTGCATTGTATACCAGCGCTGGAGCAAGCTTGTGCTGCGTGAGCAGGTGCAAACTGGCGTGAACAATCAAGAAAAGGACAAAGGGGAAACAACTTGTGAAGAATCTAGGCATTGTACAAAGCCTGAAATTAGGCTTTGGTATTTTCATCTTTATGATGTTAGTAATCACCCTCATTTCCTTAATTAAGGTGGTCAATATCGAGCATTCCCTGTCTAACGTTAACGATAACTATTCTGTCAAGCAGCGCCAGGGCATTGATTTACGTGGTGCTGTTCACAATAGTGCTATTTCGCTACGTGATGCCGTGCTCTCGCCTATCAAGAACCAGCGTCAAGAACATATCAATCAGGTCACTAAGTATCGTAGTGATTATTTAGCTGCTGACCGTAACATGCAACAAATTTTTACGGAACGTGCTCCTGATGCTGACGAACAGCGTCTCTACAAAGCCATTCAAGATGTTGCTACCAGTGGCCGTGAATCGGTTAATATGGTAATCGAGCAAATCAATCAAGGACGTGTCCACGAAGCCCAGATTACCTTAATTTCCCAAGCTGCCCCCGACTTTGAGCGCTGGCTGATTGCGATTAACCAATTCATTAACTATGAAGAAAGCAAGAGTCAGACTGAGGTTGACTTTGTCCGTACGGCCACTTCCTCTCTCCTCTATATCATGATCGGAGCAGCTGTCATCAGTATCGTGTTAGGCATTGCTATTGGATACAGCATCACTGACCGGATTAAGCGCATCATTGGTGGTAGCCCTGAAGATGCCGTGCTCATGATTAATGACTTTGCCCAAGGCGACTTAACCGTGCGCTCCCACAGCAAGTTCCAGCACTCGATCTTAAACTCGATTGATGGAGCTGCGGAGCAACTTTCGAGCGTCATTAGCAACATTAGCTCGCTTACTTCTCACTTAACTGAGTCTTCGGCTAGCTTATCTAACATTGCTCAAGACAACTCTAACTTAAGCATGCGCCAAAAAGACGAGACGCAAAAGGGTGCCAATGGCATTGAGAGCTTAATTGGCATGGTGAGCAATGTGGCTAACTTAGCCCAACATGCTGTAGCCTCTTCTGATGCGGCCACTAAGGAAGCTCAGGTGGGTGATGGTGAAGTGCAGACCACGATTGATTACATCAATCAATTAGCCCAGCAAGTTGACCAGGTTTCCGAGATTATTGTCAAGTTAGATAGTGACTCCAAGGAAATTGGTCAAGTAGTGCAGATCATTGCAGACATCGCTGAGCAAACCAATCTGCTGGCTTTAAATGCCGCTATTGAGGCCGCCCGTGCCGGTGAGCATGGTAAAGGCTTTGCGGTGGTGGCTGATGAAGTGCGTGGCTTAGCTAAGCGTACTAAAGACTCCACTAACGGTATCATTAACTTAATTCAAACTAACCAAGAGCACACCAGCCGTGCCGTGGTAGCTATGAATAAGAGTCGCGAGCAAGCTACCTTATCGGTAGAGCAGGCTAAGAAAGCTGGCGCTTCCTTAAACTCCATTAACTCTAGCGTGGCGGAAATTAACTCCATGAACGCTAACATTGCTGCCGCTGCCCAAGAACAATCGAGCATGTTAAATGACGTTAATGTCAACTTCTCTCAAATTAACCAAGTCTCGGAGCAGGCTTTAAACGGCTCGCAGCATATGGCAGAGCTCTCTTCTAACTTAAGTGAGCAAGCCAACAACTTAAATCACTTAGTAGCTTCGTTCAAAACCATCTAAGCGCTACCGTGACGCGCTATCAGGGCACGCCCCTTGGCTGCACCTCATGGCACAGCTCCAGAGCCATATAGCAAAGCTCCAGCGGTTCACGGTACAGGTCTAGCGCCATAGGCACAGCTCCAGAGCCATATAGCAAAGCTCCAGCGGTTCACGGTACAGCTCTAGCGCCATAGGCACAGCTCCAGAGCCATATAGCAAAGCTCCAGCGGTCTACGGTACAGCTCTATCGCTCTAGCGCTCTCCAGCGCTTAAAGTGCTACGGCGTTGCCGCGGCTCAGCGGCGTTGCCTTTGTCGCATTGCCCCGTACCACGTCGAGCGCGCCATGCAGCTCTGAGCAAGCTTGCGCAAGCATGGGACAAGTTTGAGGCAAAGACTCAGGGCATCAAAACCCAAGGCCTAGAGCCAGGTAAGCCCCAGGGCCAAGGCTTTGCTCTCAGACAATAGCTAAAGCACAAAAGCTAGCGGCCAAGTAGCAACCGGTTATAACAAGGAACTTCGCTCATGCTGCAGCTTGTTCCGTAGCTTATATAAGCACTAGGCTAACCTATAGGTTAAGCTTTCCTAGAGCTAAGCTAGCTGTGGCTTTGAGCGTTAGCGCAAGTAAACTTTTATCTCGTACCGCTATTTCTGCGGTCAGGCAGTTTTGAGCGATGAATCTTTTCCCCTTTTCATCGTAAAGACTGCCTTTCTTTTGTCTACCCATCAACCATTTCTTTTCTTAAACTACCCAAGCTCCTCTACCGCCTACTAACTTTTACTTATCTTGTAAGAGGCCCTGCTAGATAAACTCATGCTATAGAACTTCACGCTCGAGAAGTTCTTGCAATCATAGCCACAACATCGTCACGACTGTGCTGAGGTTTTGCTTTATATCTTGGCTCGCCCTATAAAATGGCTTCGTTATCTCTCAGAAGTGAGTAAGGCAACCTCAAACCTTAGCTATTCAGCTGCAATAATTGGCTTTACTTTAAAGACTTAAAGATTGCTTAGGCCTCTATAGAGCTTATCTAGCAACTGGAGCGCACAAATTCAAAAAACTTGTGTCCATGTAAGGATCAGCATAGAGTGGTCTTAAGTACGCTAAGTCCGTATAGCGCAATGCCGAAGTTTGGCGGTAGCAGACAACAATGAAGCAATAGTTAAGGAGAGAAGGTGGTAGGTATGAGGTAGCAAAGAGGTTAGAGTAAGAAGGACATTTGGAGGAAGTTTGGCTAGATTAAGGTGGAAACTTGGTGGGAATTTAGTTGAAGTGAGACCGGCACAAAGCAGCCCCCCTCTTAAAGCGTATGGTTTAGCTTTATCTTGTTATACCTTTACTCAGGGCCGCTGCCGCTGAGCATGGTTTTTATCCCCAATTTACCTTTTTCTCACTTGCTCTTAACAACAAAAAAATAGCATTAGCACGCCTACTCTAACTATATCCACTTATAATAGGTGCATCAGGTTGCTACCCCCCTAAGTAACTAGCGGTATGGCACAGATAATTAGAAAGAGCGCTAGAGAACAAAGATACACCTAAGGAAAAGAGCACGAGCAAGAGCACAAGAGAAACAAGAATAGCGCAAAATCGATATATAAACTGAGGTTCCACATGAGGAGACTTCTTCGCTGTCAATTTGCGCAGCCGCCCCACTTAAGAGCTACATAGTAAGCAAGTAAGAAGATCACCAGATAAATAAGCCCCTCAAGCAAGTAAACCAGCCCGATCAAGCAAGTAAAAACAAGTAAAAGCAAACCACTGCCTCACCTAAAGTCATCATGGTACAGTAGGTCGATAAGGGTAGCTCTATGTTCTAAGCATGATTGATAGTTAGTGGCAGCACCAACTAAGCAAAACCTACTAATCTCTATTTAGCGCACCTGTAAGGTGATGAGTAGTGTAGATATGCCTTGCACTCTGGGGCACATGATACATGATAGGTAGGGCGGATTACCGTGATTGACGGTTAATAAGCTAGCCTAACAGTGGGCCACACAGCTACCCCACTGATACCATGCTGATGCTACGCTGGGGCTAAACTGGTGCCAGTGAAGGCCTAGCAGACAGCAGCAGTGATATTTAGCTTAGTTCTATTTAACTCCGCTTATAACCACTTAGCGCTACGGCGCTTCGATGCACTTCGATGCACTTCGTTTGGAGCTTCTTAACTCTGGGAAGCTTTGATGAGCCAAAGTAAGCTTTGATGGACTTTGGTGAACCTAGGTAAGCCTAAGTTCCCGCACAGTAAAAGAAAGGCAAAAGAAAGGATGTCATGGTAAAGTTACTGCCAGAAAGCTTCAAGCTTGCACCTAAAAATGCATTCTCTACCCTCTTGCTGGTAGCAGCTCTCTTTTTTACCGCTTTCTTTGCTGGTAATAATGTTGAACGCATTATTAATGAACGCAGTATCAACCATATGATGAGTGCTGTCCACCAGGGGGCCCGTGACCTTAGGGTCATGATCAGCAGCACGGAGCAGCAAATGGCAATTATGGCTGATATGCTCTCAGCGCTCCAACCTTTTACTGATGAAAAGATTAGTGAACATTTGCATCAGCAGCAAACCGGCATGCTGCTCTCAGCCTATTCCGTGCTCTTTCCTGATAATCACATGGTGTATGCTCCAGGCAAACCCCATCTCTTTGCCACTAAGCCTAACTTTATCTACGAAAAAGCACGAGGAAAGAACTTTTATGGCTACTCGCGCTCTATTCCCGCCAAATATGGCAATTACTCCATATTTACCCATCCTATCGTGGTCAACCATGAGGTCAAAGCTATCCTCTTTGGCTACGTCAATCTCCAAGAACTACCTGAGAAATTACAAATTGCCCCCTTTGCTGGGCAAGCGGCGATCTATGTCTTAGATGGCAAAACCGGCGACCTGCTAGTTGATACTTGGCATAAAGGAACTTTAGGTAATATTTTAGATACGAGTTTACGCGACCGCGAGAGCATAGAGGGGGTCAACTTCCGCCAAATCAAAAAAGAGGTTTATCAAGAACGCTCCGGTTATGGAAACTATCTCTCCCATACCATTAATAACGCCCTCTTAGTGGCTTATGCGCCGGTAGGCTATCATCGCATGGCTTTTGGCATCTCTATCCCCTATATGACGGTATATGCTGATGCGCTCTTAATCAAGCATATCAACAACATCTTAGTCATGGTAATGTTAGCCTTTACCTTGATTTATATCGCATATCAACTCAATCAGGCCTATCGCAAGAGCAAGAGAGAAACCGAGCTCACGGCACTGAGTATTGCTATTACCAAAGCCCAAACTGTGTTGCTGCAAGCCTATGAGAACTCGGGACGCGTCAATGAGTCTTTAGCCCTATTATCCCGTGATCTCCAAGCAAGCCAGATTATCTTAGTAATTTGTAAGCATGATCTCATTAAAGAGATCTATAGTTCTACCCCTCTTAATCCTGACCTGGCGGAACAAAATCTCGAGCAAGCTCTACCTCTAGCATTATTACCAGGCTTTACCCATAAGCAAACCGCAGTTCAATCCACTATCCATAGTGTCATTATCTATCAGCATATGACTGAACTATGGTATCCCTTGACCCAGTATTTTGGGATCTCTTTACATGATTATGAGTTTCACAATGTGGTGGTAACACGTAGTGACGACCGCGCTAGTGGCATCACGGGAATGATCTACGCCTTTAATGTAGGTAATCCTACTCTGTCACAAAATGGTCTAGAAACATTAGCAGCTAGCTTCTGCCAAGCCGTCAAGAGCATGGACGATTATCGTGACCTCAAGGGACGCGGTGAATTAGATGCGCTCACCGGCCTTAAAAATCGTAGTGCTTATCAGCGTGACCTAGTGCTCTACGATAACCACAGCTACATGCCGCTTAACTTTACTATTGACCACATAGCCAGCGTGAGCACACCAGTATCTACGACTGATACAGCGCTCTCACCAAACACCGCTATCTTACCAAACACCGATGCTGCTTCCAGCCCGGCAGCACACGGTACGCCGAATGCAGCACACAGTACGTCTAATGCTGCGCACAGCACGCCGAATGCAGCACACAGTACGCCTAATGCCGCGATGCTCGGCACTACGTCAGCAACAGCACTCGACACTCCGTCAGCGCCAGCGTATGCCACGTCCGCAACGGCGTCAGCAAATATCACGGACGCCGTACCTATGGCAACGGACGAATTGCCTCAATTCTCTGCTCCTACCTCCATTATGGCTAACAGTGACGAGACAGGGCTAGCTCCTACAGCTTTACCTATTGCTACAACAGGTTTAGCCAAGCTTATCCCTGCAGATAGCAGTAGTACCGCGGCCCAAATCCCCGCTATTGTGCCATTGCCAGTCTCGCAAGCTGCAGCTTTTACTTCTTTTGGGGTGCAGGCATCGACTACCGCTTTAGGGCCGGCAGCCATTATCGCTATCCCTGATACCAGGAACGCTACTTACGACAGCAGTAGAGACTTTATTAGTAACAATAGCGCTATTAGCGCTAACAGTGCTGCTCTTAGCACTAACAGTGACAGTATTGTCGCTAACAGTAGTAGTGCTAGTACCGCTAACAGTAGTAGCACTAGTACCGCTAACAGTAGTAGCACTAGTACCGCTAACAGTAGTGCTAGTACAGCTAGCAGTAGCACTATTACCGCTAGCAATAGCGCTAGTACCGCTAACGGTAGCATTAGCGCCAGTAATCGTCCGCTTGTCCGTCCAGAACTGATCAACTCCTTACCACCAGGAATGTTGAATGCCGCCCTGGGTCCTGGTGTTGTCTTAGGAGCTAGCGAATCTAGCAATGTTGACGCCGATTGCTACCCTCAAGATAGCAGCGCTCCTGCGCGTAGTAGCAATGCCCATGCACGTAGTGGCAATGCCAACACTCTTAATGCTGAGCTACCACAAAATTCTTTTACTCCAGATCTCTGGGGCTGTATTTACATTGATGTTAATGGCCTCCATGACCTTAACAACACCTGCGGTCATAACAGCGGCGATATCATGCTCAAGACTATTGCCCGTCTCATTAGAAAGAGCTTTGGTTTTGCCAGCACCTATCGCATTGGTGGTGATGAATTTGTCGTGATCTCCCAAGGGCGAACCGAGCATGAGATTGCTTCGATCTTACATGGCATGCAGATTATCTTAGATACCGATAACTACCACATTTCCTCAGGATATGCCCTGGTGAAACAAGGTGAGCATATCCACCAAACCTTAGTAAATGCTGAGGCCATGATGTATGCCAACAAAAAAGCCTATTATGCTAATGGCGGTGCCAAACGTACCGCCCGTAAGCGTAATGAGGAAATTGAGTCGGTCTTAAAAGAAAAGCATGACCACGATGCTTTCTTACAGGTTATCTCGCACTACTTCTTAGCATCGTACCTGTTAAACCTTAAAGAAGATCGCCCCCGCATCATTTATCGTCCGCAAAATCCTAAGATTACCCTCAAAGAAAATGAGTCTCATCAGCTCTTCTTACAGGAATATAGCGAGATCTTCTTTAGTGGAGCCGCCCGTGAGCGCTTCTTAGAATTAACTGACTATGATCGCATTCAAGTAGCTATGGCTAAAGGGCAAAATATTGAGTATCACTTCACCCGTAATGATGGCTTACGCTTCCACTTAAGAATCATGCCTAGCCCTGAATATAGCGATAATAAGCGCGATACTATCTGGATTTATGAACGCAGCGATGCTATCGAAGAAAACGCTCTTGCTCATGATAATGTGCTCCCGGTACCGCCAACAGCACAGCAAGCACAACCATAGCTCCAGCCATAGCCATAGCCATAACTCCAGCCATAGCTATAGCCCCGGCCATAGCTATCAACACCCCAACCATATGATAGGAATACCGCAAAGAAGAGCTTCGTTACAGAGGAGCATCGTTACAGAGACTCCTCGTCGCAGCGGAACCACGCCGCAGAAAAGAAACCACATCGGCTGGTTTAGTAATGCATATAAGAGCAAGCGCGATGGCGTCTGGCGTAACCTCTCTCTTTTGTGCTTTAACCGTAAGAGTTAACTACGGTAACTAACGCACAAGCTAGCTACGGCATATTCCCTGGTTATGCCTCAGTTAGGTCTATAATCCCTATTGTTTATGCTAGCATTGAACTAATAAACCCAAGATCATGGCTATTTTTATCCCCAAGCTCTATCCCCATAACATAGCTGAGGCTACTTACAAGTAAGCTGAGAGCTTATATGCCCATGCTTCTTTATAGTTGATATATAGCTAGTGCTATTAATAAAGAGGTCTTGGTAAGGTAATCGTTTCCCACATAACCTGCATTAGAGTAGCAATAAAATAAGGAGCATCTTTTTTGAGGGTAGGTTTAAGAGAAGAAGCTCCCTGCTCTTAAAGTGCATATCAATAGACACCACAAGCTTTGTAAGTTATTCCCCCTACCAAAACCTCTTAACTATCAGTACTAGTGTAGCTAAGCCATTATCGACGCTTTCAGGAGTTAGTATGTCCAAGCTAGACTTCTCCAAATTAACTATTGGGAATCCATCTTTTGAAGCTTTCTGGCACAATGATCAACAAGAGTTTATCTATGTTGACAAAACCGAGCGCCTAGTGTCTTTGCTCAAAAACAACAAAGGGGTTATTGCCATTTTTCGTCCCCGGCGCTTCGGTAAAAGCTTATTACTTGATACCGCTGCAACTTTAATTAGTAAAGGTGTAGCACCTTTTGCGCACACTTGGCTAGGAGAGCATCCTGAAGAGTGGACAGAGGACACTTATCCTGTTATCCGCTTAGACTTTTCCAACATTTCCACTTATACTCCAGCTGAGGCGGAGCGCAATGAAACCGTTTCTTTTAGGGTTGATATTTACCTCAATATCCTTGACTGCTTAAGTGATTATGATATTCAGGTAGATATTGATCCTAATGATAGGAACCTGACTTTTTCTGCTTTTTTCAAGAAAGTCTTCAAGTATACATCTCAGCAAAAAATCGCCTTGATAATTGATGAGTACGATGCTCCGCTCAATGAATGCTTACGGCCACAGGATGCGTCTGTTTTCAATTATCGCGAAGAAATCTTGCGCTCATTCTATAAGGCAATCAAAAGTTATAGCGGCCACTTTAAGTGGATTTTTATTACTGGCATCACTCAATATAGTATTGGCTTATTCTCCGGCTTTAACAGTGTTACGAAGCTCACTTTTAATGGTGATTATAGTGATCTTTTGGGCTTTACGACGGAGGATATTGTTAAGTACTACCGCCCTTATCTTACCCATGCTGCTAAATGTTGCCCCCCATTTCTTGATGTCATGGTATTACCTTATAAGCTTGATCTTCCTCCAGAAGTCCAATCTAAGCTAAGTCCTGCCGAGCTTGGTATTTTAAGCCGTATGGCTTGGTGGTATGACGGCTACCGCTTTACCAATGACAATGAGAAAAGGGTATACAATCCGGTATCTGTCTTAAGTTTCCTCTCAGCTCCTCATCTAGGATTTAAAAACTTTTGGCTTCAAACAGGCGGTGCTTTACCTACGATTCTGCAGCAACTAGTGCCACAATCATCTGGAGCAGCGCAACGCTATCTTGACTTATTAGACCTAAAATCTACTGTCTCTATTAGGGAAGATCATCTTGTCTTAGTTAATCGGGCAAAACCACAACACCTACAAGAAACCGACCATACAGGCTTAGCAGCACCGGCAAATACAAATCAAATATCTGAGACTGAGCTTGATGCACTCTTGTATATGGCGGGCTATCTTACCATCAAGGATGGTAACGGCCCTTACTTAAGATTAGCTATTCCTAACCATGAAGTCTGCTTTGCTTTTGGGTATCTCATTGATACATACTTCAATCATGAGGCTGGTTATTATCTAACTCTGCCTGCGGTAAGTTATATACGCCAGGCTTTAGAAAGCCAAGATCTCTCCTTACTGCAACAATGCTTTACCGCCTTAATTAACGAGAATGCCTATGATGCAATCAAGGTGTTTAATGAGGCTTGCTATCGCGACCAAATCTATAAATACCTTACCTTAGCAACTATCTTTAGTAATCGTGAATATCCTACTGACAATGGTAGGATTGATATCTTAGCCAAGATTACTAAGTCTCTAGGTTACGTCTTTGAGCTTAAGCTAGTCAGTTCTGATGATAAAGTAGAAGCAGCTGCGCAAATTGGGGCGAAGCAAATCATCAATCGTGGCTATGGTGCCCTTGCTCAATATGCACAGGTGTTAGGCTTTGTCATTGTCATTGTCAATCCTTATGCTGATAAGCGAGACATCTCGGAACAATTAATAGCTCCAGCTCGTACGAATACCTTGGGGCAAGCAAGTACTAATGCCTTGGAGCAAGCAAGCACTAATGCCTTGGAGCAAGCAAGCACTAATG
>Cebus_capucinus_imitator_PRJNA485217_SSR093__coassemble_488_pt1 | contig 15731 bp, 6 predicted proteins | sample Cebus_capucinus_imitator_PRJNA485217_SSR093__metabat2_low_PE_002 | metagenome-assembled genome bin Cebus_capucinus_imitator_PRJNA485217_SSR093 | reverse complement strand
TAGTAGTACCAGCTTCTTAAGACCTTACTAAGCTATTTCTCTAGGTCTAGCTCAGGAAGTAGCAAAACCTTAGATAAGTCGTGCCAATGTGGGGGAAAGCAGAACAAAGCTAAGCTTAGCCTCAAGCAACAAAAACCCCGCACGAAGCGGGGTCAATGCAAGGGCTGTAGCCTGTAAGAAAGTTCGCACCTAGGGCTGCATAATATCTCTATGGCAGTTTGCTCGAGCGGAGCTAACCGTCATCTCGAGCAGCTCAAGCGGCTAAAAGAGCGCTTAGGTTTACTAGAGTAGAGATGGGACTTACTTAAGTAGAGAGTAAGCTTACTAGAGCAGCTTCTTTAAGATAAAAGAAGCACGCAGTCGCCGTACCTTTTTCAAGATCTTTTGTACTTGTTCAGGGTAAGAGTCAAAAGACTCTAAGTCCGTAGGCTGCTTGACCTCCATTGTATGGCGCAAGATATAGCGCTTCTCATGCATAAATTTCTCTTGCATGAGATGGTTAGGGTCGTGGATCACCAGACCATTTTCTAAATCGAGCGACCAAGCTCGTGGGTTGAGATTATTACCTGTCACGACCGCTAAATGATGGTCAATAAAGATGCCCTTAAGATGGTAAGTATTAGCTCCATTTTTCCACAGGTAAATCTTCAGCTTACCCGTTTGAATATCTTCCTGGTAGCGCTCGACTAAAGCACGGAGATTCTGCTCATAGACATAAGGGATAGCACCGATAGTGGAAAAAGGCTGATCTTCCGGGATAAAGAAGTCATTAGCACGCTTATCTCCCACTACTAAAGTAATCTCCACCCCGCGCTGTAAAGCGGTCTCTAAATGCTCTTGCACAATCTTAGGGGGATTAAAGTAAGGGGTGCAGATAAAAATAGAATTACGCGCTGAAGCCAAGGCCCACAAGATAGAGCGATTAAGCATGTTGTTACGCTTGCCTAATCCCACTAAAGGCGTAATACCCACCTCATCTGGTTTAAGCTTACGCGAGTTTTGGAAAGTATACTGACTTTGCGCTAACTGCCGCTGTAAGAACTTAATCTCGTTTTTGATGTCACGAGCCGTGCGAATATTACCCTGGGAGAAATCTTGTACCGCAAAGTTACGATGAAAGACGTCAGTGGTATAGCGACAAAAAGAGCTGGCTAATTCCTTGGAGTGAATCTCATGGTAGCGGTCAAGACGGTACTTACGATTCTCATAATCTAAGTACACATCGTTAATACTAGCTCCTGAGTAAAGCACCACATCATCAAAGACCATACCCTTTAAGTGCATGACGCCAAAGAGCTCTCGTCTTTTCACTGGCACGCCATAGACGGGGAGAGGTTGTTCTACCTTAGAGCCATAGTCAGCATACATCTGGCTATTGGTACGTCCCCCACCATTAGCGCCAATTAAGCCCCGCTGGGCTCGATGGAAATCAACATAGACGCGAATGTAGAGCTTAGGATTACGCTCTTGGGCCTCATAAAGAGCCTGCATAATCTCATTACCTGCTTCGTCATCTTGCAGATATAACACCGTCAGCAAGATGCGCTCTTTAGCTTGTGATATCAGCTCTAGAATGCGCTGATGAAAGGAGGAGGGGCGCTCTAAGATGGTGTAATCACGCGCTTTAACCGCGATTTGAGGCGCTTGCTGTAAACGAGTTTGACAGTAAAGCGCGGTAGGTAAACTATTCTTAAACCAGAACATGTTGTCCTAACTCCTTAATGGAGTTTCTTCCAAGATCTTGAGCTCTGGGGCAGGGTGCACAACCAAGCCCTGGTTACTTCGTAAATCACATCAGAAAGATACAAGCAGAGCTATCACAATAGCTTAGCGAAGCTATGCCTCAATCATAACCACGCTATAACGTAACATAGCTGAGTCCTATCTCAACCATAGCTTTACTATGTCTCAACCATAGTAAAGATATCAGCTCTAGGCCTTACGACCTCTTAGCAATATACCCTATCATGGCTTTTCGCTCAAATTGCCCCCCTATAACTGCCGGTGCAGCTCGCAAAAAACAGTACAGGGGCTAAGCCTAAAAGACTTAGGGCAACTAAGAACTGCGGCAATTGGAGGACCCATTGCGCTATAAAGCAACAGCCCAAACGCCAAACGGCTCTAGCACGAGCGTCAGCCCTAGCCTATGCACTACCGTAAGGACGGCCTTGCTAGCCCAGAGCAGCAGCGTAATGCAGCTCTGAGAGCGGCAGCGTAATGCAGCTCTGAGAGCGGCAGCGTATTGCAGCAATGAGCAGCATACTGCAGCTCTTAACGGCAGCGTAATGCAGCAATGAGCAGCATACTGCAGCTCTTAACGGCAGCGTATTGCAACCGTGAAAACAGTGTACTGCTATCGTACCACTTACGGCAAAACTACCGAGGCATGCCGCTAGAACCATGGCGCAGTGGAGCCATGGCGCAGAGGGCAATAGCGCTAGTCTACTTAGATAGGGGCAGTAGCCTTAGTTAAATAGGCTACCTCCATATCTGAGAGCGTAGTAGCGGTGTTTTGAATGATCTTGTGCACATTCTGATGGTAGTCATTAAGCCAAGCACGCTCCGCAGGGGAGAGCATCTCGCGAATAATCAAGCGGGTATCAAAAGGCACCACGGTCAAAGGCTCAAAGCAGAGCATGTTTTGGCAGCCTGGCAGCGTACAAGGAGAAATCTCATAGAGATTTTCTAAACGAATGCCATAGGCATCAGATTCATAGTAACCAGGCTCAATCGACACCACCATGCCACTTTCTAAAGCAACGGTAGAGCTGCGGGCGGAGATATTCTGAGGTCCCTCATGTACCGCGAGGAGATGCCCGACACCATGACCAGTACCATGCTCATAATCAACACCATGCTCCCACAAAGGACGGCGGGCAATAGCATCTAACTGTAAGCCACAAGTACCACGTGGGAAAATAGTCGAAGCTAAGGCAATGTGTGACTTTAAGACCAAGGTATACATGGTCTGCATTTCTTCAGTGATCCCAGGTCCTACCAGCATAGTACGGGTAATATCCGTAGTCCCCTCAATAAACTGCGCTCCCGAGTCAATTAAGTACATGGGATCTTGGCCAAATTTTCTTGGGGTAGCCACTTCGGCATGATTGTAGTGGCACATGGCCGCATTAGGACCTAAAGCGGAGATAGTAGCAAAAGAGGGCTCAATATAATCCCCTTCAATGCGTCTAAAGTACTCCGCCTTTTCTGCTAAAGCCGCTTCATCCAAATCTTCCACGCGGCGCAGATAGGCCTCATGGTCAGTAATGTTATCAGCTTTAGTGAGATCATCGAGCCAGGCTAAGAAACGGCACATGGCAACGCCATCTTTTAAGTGGGCCTTATGCTCGCCTGCTAACTCCGTGGCATTCTTACAGGCTTTAGGCAGCTCACATAAACCTAAACCCTCGACCACTTTAGCGCCTTTGGCATGTAAAAGCTCAAAAATATGGGCATTGGTGGTCTTGCTATCAACATAGACCGAGCAATTGGCCGAACAGAGACGGTCAATCACATCATCAAACCCCGCCTCGGGAAAGATATCGACGTGACCTACATGCTCTTCTAAATTGGCCTGCACCTCATCGGAGAGATGGTCTAAGTTTAAATACCACTCCACTGCCTCATTAGCATAAGCAACTAAACGGCAATTAATCACTGGTAAATACTGACGATCATGACCGCGAATATTTAAGAGCCAGCATACTGTCTCTGGAGAAGAAATAATGGTGGCATCTAAACCACGCTCACGCAGAGCCTTAGCTAAATTCTTGCGCTTTTGCAGGCTGGGGCAGCCGTTATACTCGTCCGAGTAAAGCTCCACTAAGGAGTGGACACTCTTAGGACGATCAGTCCACACTAAATCAATGATATTTTCGCTTAAAGCGACGACCTCAATCCCAGCCAGAGCTAATTTCTGCTTCAGTTCTTGGTAGTATTGGTAGCTTAAGCAGCGTAAGTCGATACCTACCTTGCTCTTCTTAGGCAAGAGCGCTATCAGGTAATCACTAGGGGCCACTTCCGCCATGTTAAAGGTGTCGTAAGTCTTAGTATCAACCTGCTCTTTGACCTGTACCTTGTAACGACCATCGACAAAGACCGCTTGCTCATGTTCAAGGGCAAGTTCGGCATGCTCATCCTGACGATTGCTTACCACTAAAGGAAATTCATCCTTATAAGTAACCACAACACAGACAAAGCCCGCAGAGCCTGTAAAGCCCGTGAGGGTAGCAATGCGATCGCAATCAGGGGTGAGATCTCCTGAAAGATACTCATCATCATGCGGCAGCAAGAAAGCATCAAGCTCCATTTCTTTGAGCTTGGCTTTCACTGCGTCCAGCATCGATAAACTGTCTTCATTCAGGGTATCAGTCATAAAAATCCTGTCCTATCCAACACTGCAGTGCAGCATCTTGCGCCAAGCACTCTCAGCTTACTAAGCTTGAGCTTCACTCTAGCAAAGCTTAAGCTTCTCTCTAGCTAAAGCTAGATAGCTCTAGCTAGGCTAGCTAACTCAGCATAAGTGAATTTAGCATGCGAGAATGAGCTCATGCGTCATGCATTCTTGCACTCAAACACTTATGAATCCACAAACACGCGAGAGAAACTTCCCTTACTCTACAGTTGAGGCTAACTTGTTGTACCGTTAGCAAAGTGCTTAGCACCAGAGGAAAATAACCCGCTACATTTAAGACCTGACTAGGCTCATGCTGAAATAAGAACTCAGTTAAGCCAAAACCTAAGCTCTAAGCTTTGTTATACGCTCATAGCCTGGCGGTCATTCTCCCTTACTATAGTTAAGACTAGGACAAGGGCCTAATAGTTCCATGAGTAAGGAGAGTTCCTTCCTAAAATTAGGCGTGATCTTTTCCTCTGGCCCTGCGAGCAAGATCGAACCACCTAACGCATAACGCCTGAGATGTGGTGCTGGAGCAGCTATGGGCATCTCATCACCATAGCCACGATCGCAACACAGACATAGTATGACAAGTCAACTCTCTGAGTAAGTCATAAATGCTCGCACGAGAGGCCCTCTCTACACTGTATTAAGGCTAGCTCCTCTCTAAATTAGGGTTTACCCCACGCTGTTTGCCTCCTAGTCAGCTTTAGTAAGGATATCTTTACGGCAAAACCGGTCTATCTTAGCATACCCTCAACTTACGACAGCAATGCCCCAAATTCGGCCTGGATACAACGGTTAAAACAATTATTACTTTTGCTTTCTGTTCTGCTTGTAGGCAAAATAGAGCTCTAACAAAGCACTAACGCTCTCTATATCTCCTTATCAAAAAGCTAAGCCCGGAGCAAAACTAGGGTAACTACAGTAGCAACTATACCTAACTAAGGTAGCTAAGATAACTAAGGTAGCTAAGATAACTAAGGTAGCTAAGATAGCTAGCTATTACGCTAAATACTGCTACCACCTGGTTCTACTAAGAGTTTCTACTAATGGTTTCTCCTCCATGGCTTAGCTACGTTATGACCTATATAACAAGACTTACTTACCTACGCTTGCCCTCCTATATTTTTTGCGATACTAACAAGTAGTATAAATAGCAAAAATTTTAAGTTTATAACGCCTTTATCTCTATATAGATATAAGCAGTATTAAGCAAAAATAAAGAGCATATAACAAGCTATAACTCATCGCGTCCCCTTCCTCAGGACAAGCCTGCGAAATGAGCAAATATTGCGTTTGGATTACCCCAAGGATTGCTAGTGCTATGCTTATCTACAATCTCTACAGTAGGAACAAGAGCCGGCTCAACTCTCACCAACTTCCTGAGCATGCCCATGATAAAGCTAATCACCGGTATATCTCATACTACAGATATACCTCATACTACAGGTATACCTAAGATACAGGTGCGCCGCAACCTACACAGGGATAGCTAAAACTACAGATGCGCCTAGCCTAAATATGGTTAAACCTAAGGTAAGCTGGTTTAACCAAAGCACGAGCCACGGTATAAGCTCTAGCCCAAGATAGCTTATCAGGTAGTATCTGGGATGAGGGCAGCTCTGGAATAGAGCACTAAAAAACGAGGATTGTCACAAGCTTAATTAGAGCTTGTCTTACAAATTTATCCAATCGAGCGAAGTGAAGGAGTAGCAGGAAGTAGCTTGAACGTAGTTGCTGGTCTACATGCAGAATAGCAACACGCGGCATGATTGCAAGGCAAGATACGTATTGATTGCAAGGCATGATGCAGCATGGTAGCAAGATTGCGTGGTTATAGCTCTACAAGCTCCGTCAGCATACTAGCCAAGCTACGAGAGTAATTTGCCAGCAACCGCCCCCGCGTGCTCTTGCTTCAGAGCTACTCAGCACCGAACCACTTTGCTTGGTTGGTGCTCCCTGTCATAAGCAGACAGGGCATACATATAGGCAACCTGACAGGATATAAGCTCACTATCTCAGGGTATAGGCAACCTGACAGGATATAAGCTCACTATCTCAGAGTATAGGCAGCCTGACAGAGTAGGAACAACCAGAATTTGCCAATGTCTAGGCTGCTGGTCATGGTTTTAACCTCCTATAAGGGCATGAGCTTACGGTCAAGAGATAAAAGCACTAGACTGAGCCCGAGAGGAGCTAAAAACATGGAGGAGAGTAATTATGACGATGCACATCGGGCCATCTACCCATAATCATTTAGCCACAGACACTGGCGCAAACAGCAGCAATAAATCAAATACCACCAAGCGCCCCTCACCCCCTCCTCTTATCAATCCTAATGAAAACAGCCCCCTGATCCGGATTTTGCAACAATTAGTACGCAAGCCTTTAGCCCAAGCTGAGCTCTGTCCTCTGGTGGAGTTAAGTCGTCCACGAATTAACTTCTATGTGAAAAACCTGCTTGATCTCGGACTAATTACCTACTCTGACATCGACCTCTCTCACAAAAAGGAGCTCTTAAGTGAGCGCGGCTTAAATCATCAGGGCTACAAATTTCTCACTATTACCCCTGATTATTGCTACTTCTTGCGCATTCTCCATGGCCCTAATGAATTTACGATGGAGCTCTTATCTTGGGGCAATACCAAGGTGTTAGCAGCACGCGAGGGTACTCCTACCTCTAGCTTAAGCCAGACTTTAGGCCAAGTTAAAAGCGCCCTACAGGAAATGACGCAAGAGTGCGAGATACCTTTAGCGCAAGTAAAGCTCATTCTTTTTGCCACCAAAGGCACGGTAGAACAGGGCTTTGAGGGCATGATGTATCGCAACAACGTCATTAGCGGCTCTAACATTGCCTTAGCCGAAGAGCTTTCTTGGGCTACTTCTATTCCTTGCTATGTCTGTAACTACGCTTTTGGCCATCTCTTAGCCATGTTACATGACCCTTTTACTGCTATTGATAACGCCATTTTGCTCTCCTGTGGCGATGGCTCGGTAGCTTTAGGAGTTTATCTCAATGGGCAAATCTTATTTGGTCCCCGCAATAGCTTTTTAGAGTGCTCCCATCTGCCTTTTGCTCATGGCTTTGAGGAATCTTTAGGTCACTATGGGCCGCATACAGAGGAAGCGCTCTTTTTCGCTATTACCACTTTAGCGCCGCTCTTTGGGATGCAGCGCATTATCGTGGCCGGCCCAACTTTTCAAGATAGCGATAATGCCGCATCAGCAGTGCGCATGGTCCTGCAGCGCTTAGCCAAATCAGATGATGTGCTCTTACAAAGGATTATCGTGGACTATAGGCAAAAGGAAATTACTAATGCCCGCACTGAACTTGCTTACTTTGCCAGTGACTTGATCTGCGTGCTGTTAAATCCCCAGCCGATTAAGAAGAACATCGCTTCCCTCTTCTCGCCAGACGACTTATAGTCTCAGTCGACGGTGCTCGCATTCCTGTCTCAGTCGACGGTGCCCGCATTCCTGTCTTAGCCCACAGTTGCAACGGCGCCGCCCCTCAAGCTGTAACTACTAAATCCTAGAGCTTGCGAAGCTTGCCCTCAGCATATCCGGTAAACCCTGCATCCTGTGTCTTATCTTGCTTTAGCAATGACAAACAAGGTGTTTATTTTGGCGATATCCAAGCCTTTGCCGCGTATCCAACATCTTACAAAGTTCATTTACGGATCTGGAGAAATATACGGATTCCGGCTTATCTATAGAAAAAATCGATGTTTAGGCTAATCCGAGATTAAATGCTACAAAGCTGATTCCAAAGTAAGCCTATAGCGTCCATATCTTGCTATCACGACCTCTTGCTCGGGGTATCACCACATCCTGTTATAGTTATCGCCGCATCTTGCTCTAAGTGTCACCACATCCTGCTTTTTCCTCCCCCTCTTCTTCCATCAAAAACCAAGCTTATCCCCAGACAAAGGTCCAAGAGGCCTTGCCCCCAAATTTACTAGCAAGAAACAGCCGCCCGCATAACAAGCTAGCCATACTAACCATTTATTTTGTGAGGTTAATCATGTTTTCCCGGAGCAAAATCACGGCTTAGTAGGCCAAGCAGAAGCGGTAACGTTTTCATATCTAGATAAGGTCTTTTATCAGAGTATTTTTGTGATAATTATCAACTTTTTTAGGCAACTTAATTCCGTTACAGAATTTTACGCACAAATACAGAGTTTCCTTTTGCCTAAAACCTTACTCTTATATCCAGAGCTAATCCCCACAAAGAGAAGTGGTAAGACACTTACGACCAGGGGTCGGCACTTACGACCAGGGTTCGTTACTTACAGTCAGAGGTAGGTACTTACGACCAGGGTTCGTTACTTACGGTCAGAGGTAGGTACTTACTAGTTCTCAAGGTCAATCTAACCTAAATAATTCGTACCCTCTGCTTCATGGTTTTGTTACTTGATAGTGGCATCAAGATTAACTTAGCGAGAGTACGGTGGTGAGTAAGAGCAAAGGTTAGAGATGTCGATAGGTGCTCCAGATATCGGAGGACACTAGCTTTAGGAGCTGGGCTGTCAGAGTAACCTAGCTGAGTTCGACATCATGAGGTAAGCGGGATCAGTGCTTGTGGTATTTGGTGAGGTAGGATTTATGGCTAATATCTCTACGCAAGGTGGAGCCGCGGCAGCAACAGCGCCGGCATCCCTCGGTGTGAGCATGGAAAAGATTTCTTTCCGCGAGAAGTTCTGTTACGGCTTAGGCGATACTTCGTTTAACATCTTCATGGGTATCACCATGATGCTGTTAACGGTGTTCTATACCGACGTCTTCAAGCTTGACCCAGCCACTATGGGTACGCTGTTCTTAATTTCCCGTTTCATTGACGCAGTATCAGACCCACTTTGCGGCATGATCTCCGATCGTACCAAGAGCCGCTTTGGTCGCTATCGTTCCTGGTTACTCTATTTCTCGGTACCTTATGGCGTTTCCTGCGCTGCCGTATTCCTCTGCCCTGATTTATCAGACACAGGTAAGACCATCTACGCTTATGTCACCTACATGTTCTTGGTGCTGTCCTTTACCTGCGTGGTAGTGCCTTATGTCTCTTTATTAGGTGCTATTTCGGCTAACTCTGACGAGCGTTTATCCATCAATGCTATCCGCTTCCCTTTAACTAAGGTTGCTTACATTATCTGCTCGCTCATCGTTCCAGGTCTCTTAGCCCTCTTCGATAACGAAGTAATCGGCTATCGCGTAGTGATGACTGGTATCGGTATCCTCTGCATTGTGCTGCTGTGGGTCTGCTTTGCAAACACCAAAGAGCGTGTGAACGATCCTGTTGATGACAGCATCAGCTTTGGTACCCAACTTAAGCTCATGTTAAAGAATGACCAAGCCGGTATCGTCTTTGGCGGTCAAGTCTTAGTCATGATCAGTAATACCTTAAACTATGGTGCCGCTGCTTACTTCGTGAAGTATGTCTTAGAGAGCTCAACTGGTGCTTTATCGGCTATGTTAACCGCGGGTTCAATCGCTGGTATTCTCGCTCCTTTTGCTGCTAACTATCTCTTACAAAATGGCTACATCAAGCGCATGCCACTCTTTGTGGTAAGCCAATTAGTTCGTGGTCTCTTTATCTTAGCTTTAGGCTTAAGTGGTACCGATAGCTTAACCTTAACCGTTATCTTATTCTTCCTCTCGATTTTCTCCGGTGAGTTAGTTGCTATCTTAGGTTGGGCTGCTGTGGCTGACTGCGGTGACTACACCTACTACAAGCACCAAGTACGTATTACCGGTGTGCTCTCGGGCGGCATGCTCTTCGCTACTAAGTTAGGTATGGCTATTGGTGGTGCTTTATTAGGCTACGTCTTAGCTTTCTACGACTATCAAGGTGACAGCTCGGTTCCTCCAACCGATGACCAACTCTTTGCTATCGTGCTGCTCTTTGCCTACTTACCTGCTTTCTTCCTTTTTGCTGCCGCTTTACTCTTCCGTTTCTACAAGTTAGAAGCTGATGTGTGCGCCAAATTTGTTCGTCACCAAGCGATCCAAGAAGCTGCTACCAGCACCTCCGCTCCAGAAATGCCAGCTACCACTGCTGCCGCTAGCACTGCTAGTGCCGCTAACGTAGAGTCAGCTGACAGCGCCGCTCCTACAGCACAAGCTGATAACGCCGCAAGCACAGAGCAATCTAACAAGGACAGCAATTTAAAAGCATAACTTCAAGCTCAGTTGCCTGAGAAAACATGAGAGCCACACTAAAGCACTAGCACTGCTAAAGGACTAGGACCACTAAAGAACGAGCACCATAGCTCGTAAGCTTAGTCTCCCGGTGGCTCTCTCCACAAAAAAACCGGCCTCACATGAAAGCCCCACGCTCAAAACCATCATGGTTATGTAGCCACGAAGAGCAAATTCTCTAAGTTGCGTGGGGCTGTGAGGACAAAGGTTTAGTTAGTAGTGAAGTAGAGATGTACCGCGCTATCTCCGGATCAATGTAGTTAACAACAAACATGAGCGATAGCCGCGTAGTGAAGTACAGGATTTGATTATGAAATTAGCAACTGCCCATCAGAAGTTAGTAACTAAGCAAGGTAAGTGGTTCTTCTACACTGCAGATACTGCTTGGGAAATCTTCCACAAGCTTACTTTTGCCGAGGCTTGCTCTTTTATCGATAATCGTGCCGCTAAGGGCTTTAACGTTATCCAAGCAGTAGTGGTAGCAGAGTTAGATGGCTTAGTTACCCCAACTTATGAGGGCGGCTTAGTACCATTTAGCGATGTCGAAAACCTCACCGTTAACGAAGCCTACTTCGATCATGTGGCTAAAGTCATTCGCTACGCGAACCAAAAGGGCATTGTGATGTCCTTAGTCCCAATGTGGGGCTCTTACCTTATCCCTAACTTAGCCTGGGGCGGTAAGGTTAAGCCTGTCTTTGATGCCAAGAAAGCTGCAACCTTTGTCCGTTATTTAGCCAAGAAATTTGCCGATCTCGATTTAATCTGGTTATTAGGTGGCGACCGTTCCTACATTGCTCAGGAACACAAGGACATTATTAAAGCTATGGCCTTAGCTATTCGTGAGGTTAATGGCGATCGTCACCTCATCTCGGCACATACCCAAGGTGGCCGCAGTATCTACGATATGTTAGAGCAGCCTGATTATCTCGACTTTATTACCTGGCAAAGCGGACACATGGGCTCCTGCTATCCAAGCTGGCGCTCCATTGCTGACGACTATCAGCGCTTATCTTTACCAGTGTTAGATGCTGAGCCTTGCTATGAGTCGCATCCTATTATGAATGAGTGCGATTGGTCTCGCTCGAATCAGTGCTCCCGTTTTACGGATCGTGAAGTACGTCGCTCTTGCTACTGGTCGGTCTTCTCGGGTGGTGCTGGCATCACTTATGGCTGCTATGGCATTTGGCAAATGCGTCGTGAGGAAGATGATAGCAAGGTCATCCCAGAGAGCGCCGCTAGCGCTTACCAAGGCGACCGTATTCCTTACTGGCATCAATCGGTTAACTTCCCAGGGGCGTTCCAGGTACCACACATCAAGACTTTCTTAGAGCGTCTGCCTAATAACCTCACCACTCACCCAGAACAGAGCTTAATCTTAAGCGACAACCCAACTGGTGATGGCCACATGTGTGCCCTCACCAACCAAGATCACGACTTTATCGCGGTGTACGTACCAAAGCAGGAGCAAGTAGTGGTAGATATTAGCTCGATGGGTTATAACCCTTATCACGTGAGCTGGTTTGACCCTCGCTACAATATCACCAACGTGATTTCTAAGGGATGCTCTGAGAGCCGCTTCTTAAGTGTCACTACTCCTGACCAAAACGATTACGTGCTCTTAATCGAGCGACAAAAGGCCTAATCAGCCAGTAAAGCGGGGCTAACAGCGCTACCAGAGCAACAGCTATACCTGAGCAATAGTGCTAACAGAGCAACAGCTCTAACCGCGTTGGTAGCACCAACTCCTTAACCTCACTTACCTGCTAGAGCAATCCTCATCATCTCTAGCGGGTAATTCTCAATCCTCTCGTGATGCCCCAACCTTACTTGATGATCAAACCCCACTTGAGGCCAAACCTCACAGGGCCTCTCAACAGCACTGGGCGTCTCTAGCGCCAAAGATGCTGTAAAGAAGATACCGTAAGCTTGCCTGGTGCTTAAGCCTAGCGGGTGCTTAATCCTACCTTATGACTCAACCTTATCTCCACTGTCATAAGCTAGCTAAGAATCCTGGGTATAGTGCGGTAGCGCTCGGTGCTCTCATCTCTTCTCTTTGGTCTAGCACTCTTACTTCATTTTTCAAGTAAGGGTGCTTTTTTATGCCCACTCAGCAAAGCACGGTGCTGCTTATCTGCTTATCTTTATAGCCCCTAACGCTCTTATCTCTCTTTCCTACTCTCATCTGCCCTCATGAGCACTCTTCTCTGCTCTCATCTGCCCTCATGAACACTCTTCTCTACTCTCATCTGCTCTCATGAACACTCTTCTCTACTCTCATCTGCCATATCTTCTCTCATATGAGCTCTCATCTGCACTCTTAGGTGCTCTCATGAGCTCTCTTAGCAGTTCTCATTCTTACCACCAGCTGCCAGCTTGCTCCTTAACACCAGCAGTCAGCTACCACGCTCACAACTACTAGGTGCTACTGCTATCAATTAACCCTATGCAACAATGGGTGCATCCTGCGCCATAAACAATCAAGAAGCCCGGGTACCAGGTTGCAGCTAAGAACTTCCCTCATTTATACGTTTTGCCTGCTTGGTAGGCTTTACTTGTTGCGAGTGTAAGGTTATAAATGAGTGGATTGTTCTTATGTTTGACCAGCACAGAGCTTAAGCTCCGTCCGCATGCTACCGTAAAGCAAGATTAGACTTCTAGAGACATCTGGAAATATCGGGAGATAGCCGTAACCATCTGGAAACATCTGGAAATATCTGGAGACATTTGGCAACATCCGTAGCCATCTAGATGACCTCTAGCAAGCGCTGCCGCCACAACACGCTAATGCAATGATGAACCGATGCAATGATGCGCTGCGGCAATAACACGCGGACGCAACAACACGAAGAGGCGATAACGCCACCAAGCTAACGCAAAGAACGCCGTATTAAAATTAAGACCGAATTGCAAGAAGAATTAATGCCCTGACGCTCCAGACAAGAGAGCCGGGCTAGAGCCAAGGCCGCAGCGCGACTGCAGGCCTGGACACTACCAGTTTTGTTTATATGTCTTTGTTTGAGGTTGTGATGAGTACAACTGCCCAAGATTTTAATCCGCTCTTGCATTTGCAAGGCTTACCTATTTTTTCCCAGGTCAAGCCAGAGCATGTCAAAACTGCAGTGCAGGCGGCTATTGACCAGAGCATTGAAACCATTAAGACGGTGGTTGCCGAGCATGAAAACGACCCTACCTGGGATAACGTCATTGCCCCTATCGAGGAAAGTGATGATAAGCTCTCCAAAATCTGGTCGGTAGTCTCCCATCTCAATAGCGTTTGCAATACTGAAGAGCTGCGTGTCGCTCATGACAGCTGCCTGCCTCTGATGTCGGAGTACTCAACCTTTGTCGGTCAATACAAGCCTTTATGCGAGATCTTAAAGAAAATCACGCGCTCCGATGCTTACTCCTTATTAACTCCAGCCCAGCAAAAATCTATTGAGAACTCGCTGCGTGATTTCCGCTTAAGTGGTATTGATTTGCCTGAAGAGAAACAACAACGCTATGCTGAGATTGCCGCCGAGCTCTCCCAATTACAATCAGACTTTTCCAACAATGTCTTAGATGCTACCCAGGGCTTTATCCTGAATTTACAAGATGAAACTGAGGTTAAGGGGCTGCCTTCATCGCAAATACTGCAAGCTAAGCATGAGGCGAAAAAGCGCAATTTAGAGGGCATGGTCTTTACCTTAGACATCCCTTCCTATCTGCCTTTTATGACCTATGTCGATAAGCGCGAGTTACGCCAGCAATTGTACATTGCCTATGTCACCCGCGCCTCTGACCAAGGCCCTCATGCCAACAAGTGGGATAACCAGGCTAATATCGATAATATCCTGCGTTTACGTCATGAAGAAGCACAGCTACTAGGTTTCCCTAGCTATGCCCACCTCTCTTTAGCGACGAAGATGGCTAAGACCCCAGAAGAGGTCATTAGCTTCTTAGAAGATCTCGCTAAGAAGTCGAAGCCACAAGGTCAGGCCGAAATCCAAGAGTTACGCGATTTTGCCCACTCTTTAGGCTTAGAGGGGGAGTTAGAGCCTTGGGATATCTCCTACTATGCCCAAAAGCTCTGCCAAGCTAAGTACTCCTATGATCCGCAGGAATTACGCGCTTATTTTGGCGTCGATAAGGTAGTAAATGGTTTATTTACCTGTGCCGAGCGCCTCTACAATGTCTCTTTCCGGCCTCGCTTTGGTGTTGATGTCTGGCATCAGGATGTTAAGTGCTACGATATCTACGATAATTTCGGCTCGAAAATTGGTACTTTCTATCTCGATCTCTTTGCCCGTGAGGGTAAGCGTGGTGGTGCTTGGATGGATGAGTGTATGAGCCGCCGCTATCGTTCGGATGGTTCCTTACAGCTCCCAGTAGCTTACTTAGTGTGCAACTTTACCCCACCTGTTAATGGTAAAGAGAGCAAGCTCACTCACGATGAAGTGGTGACTTTATTCCATGAATTTGGTCATGGCCTCAATCAATTGCTGACCCGTATCGATATTGCTGATGTGTCAGGCATCAATGGTGTGCCTTGGGATGCGGTGGAATTACCAAGCCAATTTAATGAGAACTTTGCCTGGCAAGAGGAAGTGCTCAACTTCTTATCCAGCCATAAGACTACTCATGAGCCTTTACCAAAAGATAAGCTTGATGCCCTCATTAGTGCCAAGAACTTTGAGTCAGCCATGGCAATGCTGCGCCAGTTAGAGTTTGCACTCTTTGATTTCCGTATTCACTTAGAGTATCAGCCAGGCCAGGACTCCCAAGTGTACCCAATCTTAAAGCAGGTCAAAGATCTCGTCGCGGTAGTTCCACAGTACTCACAAGCACGCTTCCCTGATAGCTTTAGCCATATCTTTGCTGGCGGCTATGCTGCTGGTTACTATAGCTACAAGTGGGCCGAGGTTTTAGCTGCTGATGCCTTTGGTCGCTTTGAGGAAGAGGGTATCTTTAATGAGCAAGCTGGTGCCGACTTCCGTGACTTTATCTTAGCTAGTGGTGGAGCGAGCGACCCGATGAAGAGCTTTATCTCTTTCCGCGGTCGTAAGCCTGAGGTGGAAGCCCTGCTGCGCCAAAGCGGCATTACCTATGTGGAAGTGGACGTGGTTGTCAAGCTCCAGGTAGAGCATTTTTAGCATTT
>Cebus_capucinus_imitator_PRJNA485217_SSR093__coassemble_485_pt1 | contig 15764 bp, 8 predicted proteins | sample Cebus_capucinus_imitator_PRJNA485217_SSR093__metabat2_low_PE_002 | metagenome-assembled genome bin Cebus_capucinus_imitator_PRJNA485217_SSR093 | reverse complement strand
TCAGCAGCTAAAGCTGACAATGAACTCAGCAGCTAAAGCTGACAATGAACTCAGCAGCTAAAGCTGACAATGAACTCAGCTGCTAAAGCAGACTATGTGCTCAGCTGCTAAAGCTCTTAGCGGCCATCCATAAAGGTGTGCTCTGGGGTGTTAAAAGCCATGACACCAACTAAAGCATGGTCTTGATATGGCTCTTCTAAGAAAGCCATATCTTCAGCACTTAACTTAACGCTCACGGCAGTCACCGCTTGCTCAATGTGTTTTACCTTGGTTGCCCCCACAATTGGCGACTCCGCTTTTTGTAAGAGCCAGCCTAAAGCGACTTGGGTTGGCGTCAGGTTATTTTTGGCTGCTACCTGCCACACGCGGTCGATAATGATCTGGTCTTTTTCCTTGGAGCCATCGTACTTGCTCTTAACCGTTTGGTCATTTTGCGAACGAGCGGTTTGCTCCGAAGCTGGCTTGACCAGGCGACCGGAGGCCAATGGACTATAAGGAGTAAGGGCAATATTATGGCTCTTACAGAAAGGATTCATTGCCTTTTCTTCCTCACGGAAGATTAAATTATAGTGGCCTTGGAGCGAGCTAATACCAGGGGCTCCCTCTTTTAAAGTCAGCTCTTGTAAGAGGGCCATTTGCTCAGGAGTGCAGTTAGAGAAGCCGATAGCACGAATCTTACCCTCAGCTAAAGCCTTGGCCATACCCGCTACGACCTCTTCCATGGGCGTGCGATAATCCCACATATGGCAGATATAGAGGTCGACATAGTCCATACCTAAACGCTCTAAGCTCGCGTTAAGATTGTCCATGACATGCTGTTGGCCTGATACCTTATCAGCAATTTGCGCATCAGTACGTGGTAAAAACTTGGTAGCTACTACTACTTGGTCACGAGGGGCTAAGCGCTTGAGAATGCGACCGACCACACGCTCACTCTCGCCATCGGCATAAGCGCGGGCTGTATCAAAGAAGTTAATCCCTAAATCTAAAGCTTTTTTGATAATGATTTCCGAGTCGGCCTCATTCAGAGTCCAATTACCAGAGACTAAGGAGTTATTGCTCTGGCCAAAGCCCATGCAGCCTAAGCAAATACGTGAAACCTCAATTCCGGACACACCTAAGGTAACTTTTTCCATAACCTATGTCACTCCTAAGAGCTCATGTTACTTATTAACAAGTCTAACAAATCTAAACAATCAGAAACCGTATTTATCACGTCGAGATAATGATCAGGAATAACGACGCCAGCTCACCAAACGAAAAGAGCCAGAAGAACCAAGTCAACAAACAAAAATCAAGCATCCTAACAATCTTCACCAATCCTTGCCTTTAATGCCTCTTAAGCAGCATGAATCTAGGGCTATAAACAAACTTTGCTTGTTGGTTCTGATTCTGCTAGCTTTATAAATAATAGCAATATAAACATGTCAAGCAAGGACTGATTTTAGTATAAACAACATAAAGATAAGATAGAAACATCATGTCCATGCGCTATAAATGCGGTATAAACATCATGTCAAGTGATGACATAAATACCGTATAAACAGTGTGGTATAGTGTTTATAAACATAGATTTGTTTATGGCTAGAGCAAAGAGGGATAGCTTAGCTAGTTTTGGGTTATCCTGTTGGTGCTCTTTGCTAGTTTGTTGCTGCTCTTGATGGTGAGTATTATGCCGAAAGCCGAGAGAAATGAGAGTATGCATTTATGGCGAATTTTTGCCTAAAACTAGCAAGTTATACTAGCGCTGTAGTGCCCTAGCAAGGAATACATACTAGTTACTTAGCAAGGAGTAAATACTAAGGATGGTATGACTTTACTCCTATGCTTTTCATCGCAGCAGCGCTCCTAGATTAGGCGCGGCGCTAATCTCATAGCGACTGTACCGCCTTGCTATGGCATCGCTATAGCATCGCTATGGCCTTGCTAGAGCATTGCAAGAGAGCGGCTTGCCAACAGTATGGATACTTCCAGAGAACTTCCTGGAAACTGCCCGAGATTATCCAGATAGCTGCATCCCTGGTTTAAGAGAAGATAGGGGTGGGTTGGGGCCAAAGCGAGCGCCACTAGAGTCTTTATGGTTGCTCTAGTGGCTATGGATTTAGTGTGGCGACACTGTTTTAGTGTTTATAGAGGCTAGAGTTTCTCTCGGTGGTAGAGAGGTTATCTCCACACTACTTTCGCTAGGTAGAGATTAGAGTTGCTCTAGAGGCTAGAGTTTCTCTAGTGTCTTAGATAGTAACACGTTGTGCGGGTACGGCATGGTTACTCAGAGGGCTAATGCTGCCATGTGCTGTTTGCTCAGAGGGGGTAGCTAAAAATTGCTGAAACCACAGATTGAGGTAGTCAATGTGCATGAGGCGCAGGAAATCGACTAAGCGATAGCCACAGTGGCGTCCGGCAATATCTAAGACATAGACAACCTTACCTTCCGGACGGTCATAGTAAACCTCATTAGTGGAGCTCTGCGCATTCGTACTACTAGTCATGCCCGGGGTGCTAGTAATGATATGTGCGCTCATGCTACTAGTAGGGGTATGCGCATTCATATCGCTAGTAGAGATAGGTGCGCTCATATCGCTAGTAGGGATATGGTCTCTGAGAGCCGGATTATGTGGAGGCTGTGCTACCAGAACATCAGCCACTAAGAGGCAGTTATTTAGCCCCAGCGCACGGACACATTGCGTTACCTCATGCAAAATAGCCTGGTGGAGCTCTGGCTCTAGATTGACCGCAGCATAAGCTAGTTCTTGGCGATAAGGTAGTGGCGTTAAGAGCGACTTTTTAATAATAGTTGGCTTATAGATCTGGCCTTGCATAATGAGACCATAGCAGGAGTATTCCTGACCAGAGATAAAGCGCTCAACTAAGATATCAGCTGTGTCTGGAGGAGCTGGTTTAAATTCTTGGTAGCCTTTAATAAGAGCTTGTGCTAGCTCATCTTGCGTAAAGGCAACACTAATGCCCTTGGAGCCCGAGCCAAAGCGTGGTTTGACAATTACCGGTAAGGATAATTGAATCACAATATCCTGACAGAGCTCCGTAAGCTCACTAGAGCAAGCATTAGTTGGTGCATCCTTATCGCTAAGTGCCTGCCCTGATTCTGCGAGGCGCTTGAGGCGCGCTTCCGAGATAAAGACATAAGGAATGTCATGACAAGGAGTAAGCTCTCCTTGGCTGTTATATGAGGCAAAGCACTGATGTACTTTTAACTTGTCCGTAAAGTTAAGCGCCATTTGCTCGGTAATGCCGGGGAGATGTAGCTCATCATTAAGGCGTCCCTGTACCTTAATTATGCGCCCTACCGGCGAAGGAATAATAGCCTTAATAGCAAATAGCTCGCCTATGTGCTTTAGTAGCTCATACTGGCGGATATCAACATCAATGAGCACAAGATAGCGCGTTGTTGCGTCCGCGGCAGTAAGGACAGGAGCAGCGTTATCTAGGCTTGGCGTCGCTTTAGTGGTGTTAGTGTGGTTAGCGGTTACTTGGTTAGTTGGAGCAAGACTAGCTTGGCTTTTTGGGGGCTGAAAGGGCTCTTGGCTTGCTAACAGTGCGGGAAGCTGAGCTTTAGTAATGCCATCGAGAGCGGCGACATTGAGCGTAATCAGCTTAACGTCAGAAGCGAGAGCAGGGTATTGCGCGGCAAGTTCAGTATAGAGCTGCGGACGCACCTCATCAAGATGCAGTCCTACTGTGACTAAGTTAAAGCCGGCAGCAATGCTTTTGACCGCAAAAGGAATAGTTTCCGCGCTAAGACCTAAACACAGAACAAATTGATTAGGGATAGTCATGACCTTCTCACTGCGAGAGTACGGCTGACCTGAACAGCCTAAAGTAGCGATGCTATGGCTTCACAGTGAGTCTACGTCTCTCTCAATCTGGGTAAAGTAAGGGGCTAATGCTTAAGGTCTCGTAAGCTTATCTATAAGCGTCCTATCTGCCCACGCCGCTGCCGACACATCCGGCACTGCCTGTGCCACTGCCGACACTGCCAGTGCCACTGCTGGCCCGACTGCTGGCATGCTTGCTCAAGCGCCTGCCGGCTCAAGCGCCTGCCGGCTCAAGCGCCTGCCTGTGACATGGCAGCTCCTGTAGCATACTATTAATGCCACTCTCTCCTCTAAGGCCATCAAGATGAGGCCGTCAAGGTGAAGGCAGCACACTTATGCTAAGCAGGATTAAGCCAGGGTAAGCTTAGGTATCCAAAGCTGAGGCTAGATATTATTAGCTCATTGGTTTGCCCTAGTGGAAGAACTTATAGGTGAGGCACTAAGGACATAGTAATGAGTAAAACATACTAGTCTAAGAGACCAAACTCCCAGAACTGGATTTTGTAGACTAGTACGATATTAGTTGCTGTAATGAAGTATAGGAGCGTCATCCTAATCTGCTGCGCACTAGCAAAGCACGCAGGGCTACTGTAGCTATAGAGGAGGATGAGGGCGAGGGCATTGCCTGAGACAGAGCCTGCGCTTCAGCCTTAGTACTCTAAGATAAGTGCTTATAGATAGAAGCACTCCATTCTCGGGTACGTAAGCTACAGGATGGTTGATATTCTCTTAAGTTAGAGCTTGCTCTTATACCTGAGTTTTTTACTGAGTCGGGTGAGACTTTTAGCCTAATAAAATCAGACTAAATAATTAAACTCAGAGATGCGGAGTGCGGTCGCTTATCAGTCGAGCCAAACTTGCTTAGTGCTTTAGCAAGCAAGGTGTACATTGCTTACTTAGCAAGCAAGGTTTGCTTAGCGTACTTAGCAAGTAAGGCTTACATTGCTTACTTAGCAAACAAAGCTTGCTTAGCGTACTTAGCAAATAAGGCTTGCTTAGCTATGCTTCTCCACAGCCAAAACTCTAAGTAGCATAGGGGTAGCATGAGCCTTCAGGCTGATGCTCCTCTTAATAGCGCTACTCTAACTGGACTAGAGTGACACTAGACTTATAACATTAACTAATAAAAGGTGAATTAGCACCACTTTTTACTCACCACCATAATTGCGCCAGCTCTGTTGCAACCCATCATCCTCAGGTTATTTGGATGAAGTAGTTGTGGCTGCAAGGCTTACTTGTTAGCGTAAATCTTCTTCTCCCACCGGATACGGCTTTTAACAAGGGTGAGAATATTAAAAGCAGTAAGGGTAGTTTTACCTTATCTCAGCTATGTCTTAACTAGGTTATGACTTAACTCTATTAGGCTTTTGCTTAGAGATAAGGTGATCCAAAGTTTTAGGCCAACAGTAAGTGGCGCCAGAGGGCAGAAATAAACAGTATTGCTATAGCAACACTATAACTATCCTGCCATGATTAGATGGATGTAGTGTCATGATAACGCATAAACCTCTTAGAGGCTAGCTATCCTCTAGGTAAGATGAGGTCCCAGGCATCTATGAGACGCCCTGCTATTGGTTAGTGTGCTCTTTATTTGTCTCTATGTAGGCTCATCACGAAGTTTAGCCGTAATGCTCTAGGCGCAACCTGGCGCTAAGGGTAACGCGGTTAAGGCTCCCTGGAACTAAGACTAATGCGCTTAGGGACCTAGTGCTATTAATTAAGAGGTCTTGATAGGGGAATTTGCTCCTAAATATCCTGCATTAGAATGGCAATAAAAAAGAGCATCCTTTTTTGAGGGGAGGGTTAGGAGAATAAGCTCCCCTGCTCTTAAAGTGCATGCCAATAGATAACACAAGCTTTGCAAGTTAGTCCCTCTACCAAAACCTCTTAATTAGAAGTACTAGCGCTAAGGGCAATGCGGTTAAGGCTCCCTGGAACTAAGGGCCACCAAGCTGGACCGTACTGCTAAGACGCGCTGCGGGGCAGGGGGCTTGCTGCGAGGATGCGCGCCTCTGACGCTGGGATACGCTGCGAGGCTGGGCTGCGAGGATATGCTGAACTGATGCGCGGCGCTGACGCGCGTCCGTGTTGGTGTTACTGCCTGCAACTGCATGCTGGCTCTGCATAGCGCTTTTTTCATTGCTGGTTTTTCGTTGCGCGATGCTACATTGCCTTTTCCTCATCTTAGGGCAGCTATTTGCCATAAAGTAGCAGCGGGGAGCTCATGAGAGCTGTGCTAAGAATAATTTGCGCTAACTCCTAGAGCTAAGATGGTTAGGGTAAGTCATGCTTTATGATGTAAGCCATACTTTATGATGTAAGTCTTAGGGTTAAGTACACCGTGGCTTAGCACTAGCTTTCTTGATAAAAGGGTTTGGTTTAGTGAGGTGCGGATGGCAATTACCATTACCGTAGATGGGGAAAAGCAAGTACTGCCGGTAGAGATGCACGTTGAGTTATGGCGAGAGCTCTATATTCAACCCTCTCATCATAATCATCGTGTCGTGATTAATGGGCATGAAATTAATGAAACAAAGGAGAAAACTGTCTTCTTTAAAGATGGAGATATCGTGACCTGGGGTAGCGATAAGTCTTCCGAGTTAGGCATAGATGGGGTGTGTCCTGCTAGCTTGCCAGGAGACTTTAGTGAGAAAGACATTATCCACTACTCTCGTAATATGCTTATCCCCGGGGTCGGACGCAAGGGCCAATATTGCCTCCAACAAGCTAAGGTGCTCATTATTGGCGCCGGTGGTCTAGGCTCTCCAGCGGCCCTGTATTTAACTGCTGCTGGTGTTGGTACCATTGGTATTGTTGATGCTGATGTGGTGGATTTAAGCAATTTACAGCGCCAGATTATTCATAATACCTCTAATTTAAATGAGCCTAAGGTAGAGTCAGCGCAAGCTAAGCTTAAGGCGTTAAATCCAGAGGTTAAGGTTAATACCTATCACACCTATGTAACCGCAGATAATATTATCGACATCATTACTGATTATGACTTTGTCCTAGATTGTACCGATAACTTCCAGAGCAAATTCCTCATTAATGATGCTTGTGTCTTAACGGCGCGACCACTGGCTCATGCGGGTATTATTCGCTTCCAGGGCCAGCTTACGACCTATCTTCCTGATAAAGGACCATGCTATCGCTGCCTCTTCCCTGACTTACCTCCGGTCCACACCGTCTTAACGGGGGGACGTGGCGGCGTCATGGGGGCTCTTTGTGGCATAGTGGGCTCCATGCAGGCATTAGAGGCCATAAAGTACTTCTTAAACGTGGGGGAGCTCTTAAATGGCTATCTTTTAAAGGTTGATGGACTCACTATGGAATTTCGTAAGATGAAGTTACCACGTAATCCTGATTGTAAGTTCTGTGGGAAGCATGCTAGTGCTGACGTCTTGCCACCACAATGGCGGGAGCTTTTTGTGCCTAAGCATAGTACTGACGCGTGATAGTGCTAGCAATTAAGCTCTAAGCTTACACACCGGACGTGCTTATGCATCGGACGCGCTCAAGTACCGCTGTAGCGTTATGCTGCTGTAGCGCCATAGTGCTGCCGTAGCGCCATAGTGCTGCCGTAGCGCCGTAGCGCTGTAGCGCTAAGCTAAGGCTAGTTTGTTGAGAGCCTAGCTTCTTAGGCACTTGGCTAGCGTCCACGAAAAAACGCCAGACCTTGGGAAATTTTTTCCGGAAGTACTGGCGTTTCTTCTGCTAGCGGGTGCTAGCTTAGGTCATTTTTTAGCTATCTTTAGCTATTGCTAGCTATTGGTAGCTATCTTTAGCGCTTAGGCGGCTACAGCCTCCCAAGGGATAGCGCGATACAGAATCACGGCTAAAATGCCACCAAAGTATGGGGCGGTAAATGGCACCATGCCATACTTGAAGTTAGAGTCACGCTTGCCTTTGATTGGTAAGAAGTGGTGAGCTAAACGTGGGCCCATATCACGAGCTGGGTTAATAGCGTAACCAGTTAAGCCACCAAAGGACATACCAACCGACATAATAATGCCGCAAACAAAGAGCTTATCGGTACCTCCAGCTAAGTTAGGCATTTGAGCAATACCTAAAATAGTGAAGACTAAGACAAAGGTGCCTAATACTTCCGACATGTAATTGCGGAAGAAGTTTGGCATAGATGGAGCGGTGCAGAATACACCTAACTTGCGGTTAGGATCTTCTTCGGCATCGAGGTGGTCTTTAAAGAGTAACCAGGTTCCGGCACCACCGACAAAACCGCCTAACATTTGAGCGATAAAGTAGCCTGGAACCATAGCCCAATCAAAGGTGCCATTAAAGGCTAAGGCTACAGTTAAGGCTGGGTTAAAGTGCGCACCCGAGGCAGCACCAAAAATATAAGCTGGGATCATCACGGCTAAACCCCAAGCAATGGTAATCATGATGGCGCCACCACCAAACATACCAGATTTCTTGAGATTAACGTTAGCGACTACACCCGTACCCAGGAACAAGAGCAGAGCTGTTCCCACAAATTCACTGATATAAGGAAGCATAAGCACATATCCTTTAACGGTGATGCTTCCACAAAATTAGTCTAATCCCCAGACTTAATCCCTAGTTTCTTTGGTCAGCACTGTTGCTTAGCTCCAGCGCTGTTGCTTGGCAACGGTGCTGTACTACTAAAGCGCTGCTACTTTTCCGCTGCTTAGCTACGGCCGGCAGTACCTACTTAGGCACTGTGGCGCTGCTACGTTGCTACTTTGCAGCTGCTTATCTTTATAAACATGGTGTTTATACCATCATCTGGTTTATACCAGCATTTGGTTTATGCCCAAAGCCTAGTTTAGGTCTCCACCAGGTTTATATAGCATAGAGCTGTAGTTAGAGTAGAGCTATAGTGTTAACGGTGCTAATAACAGTGACCGCAGCTTGCCTTAGTTGCCGCTGTTTATAAACAGTGGTTGCTCTTTATAAACTAAAGTTGACCTCTTAGAAGAGATAAATCTGTGTCTATAAAAGCAAATACTAGAGTCTTGCTGGTGTTACAGGCAATTGCTATGGTTGTCAGCATTACCTGTGTGGCCGCTGTTATAAGCATTGCCTTGCTGCAAGTGTTGACATGCTGTAAGTGTTGACATGCTGCAAGTGTTGACATGCTGCAAGTGTTGACATGCTGTAAGCATTGCCGGTAGCGCTAATAGTGTCGTCATGGGGCCCCTTGTGAGATAGCTTGAGTGAGCTCAAGCAATGTAGTGTAGATAGTTAAGCAGTAAACAAGCATGACGAAGTAAGAAATAAGTTGGTTGTGGCGCAAGTTCGATTTACTCAGGCTATGCTAGGGCTTAAGTTAGTTTAAGCTAAGACTAGCTAAAGCTTAGGTTAGCTTAAGCTCAGGCTATGCTATGGCTCAGGTTAGCTTTATAAAGACTTGCCTTTGTGTAGCTTAGCCTCTGCACAGGCCAAACGGCTAAGCGGCCAAATGGCTAAGCGGCCATGCTGCCTTTTTCCTTATTCTTCTTGTTCTTCTTGTTCTTGGTCTTACTGACCCTACATTAATCAGCACTAGGAACTAATAATTGACTTTAGTTACATTTGGTTGGTTTATCTCACCTTGTTACCATGCATTTTCCTCAAAGAAATAACGTTAGGATAGATGCTTGTAAGACTAGTACCTCGGTAACTTACGAAATTATTGGTTGTAACACTGTACTAACATAAGATACAGCTATGCCGAGATAAGCTTCTTAGCAAGTGGGGGCTTAGTGCTAAATAAGCGGGAGACTAATTTTGTGGCTCAACCAAAGTTCTCGCTCTTACTTAAGTATGACCCAGGCCTAAGTCTTAATAAGCTCTAAGTTTTAATTAAAACATAAGTTTTAATTAAGGCGTAAGACTTAATTAGGGATTAACTCTAATAAGTCTCTAAGACTTAATCAGGTTTTAGGCTTAATCAGGGACTTAGTCTGAGCTTGGGCAGGGGCACTTATTAGTGCGCTAGCCAAGTAATTACCTTTTATGCTCAGTAATAGTAGTAAGAGTGAGTACGTTGTGGCTTTACCTAAGGTTAGAGAGCGGCGGCACTGTGTTGCTGCGTTGTTGAGCTGCGCGCTAGCGCCACTATTGCTGTAAGCTTGCGCCTGGGATGAGCCCAGGCTTATGCCCGGGCTTGAGCGTGGAGCATGTCCTAACTTGCGCTTGGGGCATGTCCTTGATTTAGCTGAGGCCCGCGGCATTGCCGTGGCCTAGCGCGGGCGCGTCGTGAATGGCACGAAGCTTGGTTAGCAGCACGAGGCTTGGTTAGCAGCACGAAGCTTAGGTAAAGCATTGTAAGACAAAATTAATCTTCGTCTTTAGCCCAACCATGAGCATAGGTAAGAGCCTTGCTCCAACCCTTGATCCGGAGTGCGCGATCTTCGGCACTGATCGATGGGTGGAAAGTCTTACCAATAGCCCAGTTCTTAATCACATCTTCCTTGGAAGTCCAGTAGCCTACAGCTAAGCCTGCTAAGTAAGCGGCACCCATAGCGGTAGTCTCGACGCATTGTGGGCGTAATACTGGAGCAGCGATAATGTCTGATTGGATTTGCATTAACAGGTTGTTAGCGCTAGCACCACCGTCAACCTTTAAGGATTTGAGCTCAATGCCCGAGTCAGCCTGCATGGCCTTAATGACGTCATTGGTCTGATAGGCAAGCGATTCTAAGGTTGCGCGGATAATATGGCACTTGTTGACGCCACGGGTAATACCCACGATAGTACCGCGAGCATATTGATCCCAGTGTGGCGCACCTAAGCCCGTAAAGGCAGGGACGACATAGCAGCCATTGGTGTCTTTAACCTTGGATGCCATGTACTCAGAGTCAATGGAAGAATCGATTAAATGCATTTCGTCACGCAGCCATTGAATGGCGGCACCAGCAACGAAAATAGAACCTTCCAGAGCATAGTTAACTTGGCCATCAATACCCCAAGCAATGGTGGTCACGAGGCCATTTTTCGAGAATACTGGCTTGTCACCAGTGTTCATTAAGAGGAAGCAACCAGTACCATAGGTGTTCTTAGCTTCACCTGCGGAGAAGCAGGTCTGACCGAATAAGGCGGACTGCTGGTCACCAGCGGCACCGGCAATCTTAATTGGGGCACCGAAGTAATCAGTAGTGCCATAGACCTCGCTCGATGGGCGTACCTCTGGGAGCATGGACTTAGGAATATTGAGCTCTTTTAAGATGTCATCATCCCATTGCAGGGTTTGGATGTTAAAGAGCATGGTACGGGAGGCATTAGAGTAGTCGGTGACATGTACCTTACCCTTGGTTAAACGCCAAATGAGCCAGGTATCAACAGTACCGAAGAGGAGATCGCCCTTTTCTGCCTTTTCGCGGGCACCCTCGACATTATCCAAAATCCACTTGATCTTGGTGGCAGAGAAGTAAGCGTCAATAACGAGGCCGGTCTTCTCACGGAAAGAATCAGTTAAGCCCTTAGCTTTGAGTTCATCGCAGAAAGCTGAGGTACGACGGCATTGCCACACAATGGCGTTATAGACAGGCTTACCGGTGTTCTTATCCCAGACAATAGCGGTTTCACGCTGATTGGTGATACCGATAGCGGCGATATCTTCAGCTTTGGCATCGATGCGGTTTAATGCTTCTACGGCCACACCTAATTGAGAGGCCCAGATTTCGTCAGCGTCATGCTCGACCCAACCTGGCTTAGGAAAGTATTGCGTAAAAGCACGCTGGGATACCGAGCAAATCTCACCTTTCTGGTTAAACAGAATGCAGCGATTACTGGTAGTGCCGGCATCGAGCGCCATCACATACTTCGCCATAGAAAGTCTCCTTGATTCATAGAGAATAGGTTTAGCCGCATCCCTGCCTTAATGAGTGCCCGCTAGCACAACTCTTTCTTGAGCTTACATGGTGCTGACATAAGGCAAAGCCATGATGGCCCCCTCTAGCCTTAGCTAGTTGAGAGGTCCTTAGCTATCTCCTTCACCGTTAGATTAGCTGGAGCTACATCTAGCTGGATACAATTAAAAAGATGAGTGAGACTAGAGCTAGGGCAATATTTACAGGGTCGACTCGGCTCTGAGGCATAAACAAGTTACACACTGTCCTCAGAAACCTCTAACAGTCCCGTTCTTCCCGGAAAGAAAAGCTTTGGTGCAGATGGATAGGCTTCTTAAGAATAAGAGCGATAAGCTACTGCTTAAGAGCTATTGCTTAAGAGCTATTGCCTCTATGTTAAAGCTGTTCTTCTGATCTTCTTGGCGGAGAGCTTTGGCGCACCGGAGGCGAGATAAGCAAGATTAAGAACACAATACTCAAGGTCCTCTATTTTGCTTAATAATGCCTATTTTCCTGGTTAAGCGGAGGTGCAGCAATGAAGCTGGCCGTACAGTGAGCTAAAGTAGCACTACTATACTTTGCCGCAAAGTTGATCCGAGACTGGTGTTTTAAGCGCCTGGGCTGTAGAAAAATTGCAAAGTACAGCACCACTTGCTTAATTTAAAGATATAAGAGCTTTTTTCTCCGTGGCCTCATCCTCATAAGGCGGGAAAGCAATGCCCCTATATCAGAAATTCTGGTTATCTTAATGTGCCCGTGCTCAAGATAGGGAGAAAAAGCATCAAAAAAGGCTGTTTCTCTTTGCTAAAGCGTATTTTGTGCACAGACACAGCGATAACTACTTGTTGTTAAGCTTACTCTAAATTTAGTTAGGTTTAGCTTAGCTTTTATCAGATGTTAGAACCATATCGCGCTTTGCACTTTATTTTTTTTGCTTTGCCCAACAGGAGTGACTGGGCGGCCACTACACAGTAGAGCTTAGCGCTAGTCTGTCCCCACTACGTACCACGTAGTATTGTTATTCTGACGTGTACCTACTACGTACCACGTAGCATTGTCATCCTGACGTGTACCTACTACGCGCCACGTAGCATTGTCACTCTGACGTGTCGTCACTACGAACCACATAGCGGGTGGCGGCGCTGCCCGCGCTGCGGCATGCCTTAAGGCAGTGTGCATAAATGCAATCTGCCTCAAGACGGCGTGGCGCAATGCAGCATACACTTAAGGCAGTGTGCATAAATGCAATCTGCCTCAAGGCAGAGAGCCATTAGGCACAGGGCGCGCTAAGGCTTAGGGGAGTCGGTACTACTACCTATTGGTTAGCTTGCTCACGATAAGCGCGGGCTAAGACACTGATTGGGTGAATAGCTTTTTTGCCGGTGCCATTTTGCATTTGCAGACGGCAGATATTGCATTCGCACAGGCCCATATCGGCATCGCTAGCCTTAATGTGCTCACGTAATGGCTCACCAATCTTATGGCCAATCTCCGCAGTCATCTTCTTGTAGCCATAGACGCCGGAGAGACCGCAGCAGCCTTTCTGCACATCATCAATTTCCACACCAGGAATATCGTGCATGAGACCTAAGCCTGGACGTCCCATACCTTGGACACGGAGGTGGCATGGGGTATGGTAAGCGAGCTTGAGGTGGAGCTTGCCTAAGTTCTTGGACATAAGTCCCTGGCTCTTGCGCATTTGCAAGTACTCCATGGCATCGTAGACATGAGGGGTAAAGACCTTGGTGTCCTTGATGTTGAAGAGTTCCTCGTACTCTTGCTTTAAGAAGAGGGAGCAGGTAGTGCAAGTAGTGAGAATATCAAAGCCAGCTTCGACATAAGCGCGGAGTAAGGCACTATTCTTCACCGCATTCTCTTCTACTTGGTCTAAGTAGCCAGTGGAGAGAATAGGGGAGCCGCAGCAGACTAAGCGCTTATCGATCACCACTTCGATATTGTTGCGATTTAATACTTCGATTAAATCGATACCCACTTGCGGGTCATTGTAGTTGACATAGCAACCAGGGAAGAAGAGCACTTTAGTTCTGGCGCTTGGCTGCTTGATGAAGTCAAAGCGCTGGTAGAACGAAACCGCGGCATAGCTTGGCAGAGGCGCTAAGTTCGAGACCCCCATCGTAGAGATCATGTTGGTAGCGCGCGCTACTTTCATGCCGATATTAGCGATAGGGCCCGAGATAAACGGGATCGAAGTCATTAACTTGCCCATTTGCTCGTTGTGGCTTAGTAATAAGTCAGCCTTATCGTGCTCATGGTTCTTGTAGTACTCAGCCCGGGCTTTCATGTTCAGAGCGGCGATAGGAGTGCCCGATGGGCAGGCGCGATCGCAGTTCTTACAGTTGGAGCAGTAATGCACCATTGGGTCTTCGTCTTTGACCAAATGGCGTAAACGGGTTAACGCAGGACCATTGAGTTTAGGGCCACGATAGAGGCGCGAGGCCTTAGCAACAGGACAGGCGGTGTGGCAGATGTTGCAGCTGATACAAGCATCTGGGTTGTCGAATTTAATTTGCGAGCTCATAACACCCCCTTAGAACAACGTAGCCGCTACTTGGTGCGTGGTGGAGAGCACATGCTCTAATTCCTGCACCGCATGGTAAGCCGTGGTGACAGCAACGCCATTACCCGACTTTTCAAAGCAGAAGTCGTAACCTTGTAAGGTGCGACCGACAAATTGCACGTTGTTAAACAGTACTGCACCCGTTTCATCGACGGCTTGCATATGACGATTAACGGCAACACCATAGGTGGAAAATGGTTGCTCGCTATTGGCAAATAAGCTCTGATGCGACCAATCCTTTTGATCTTGTGGCACTTTAATCTCAATGCCAAAAATAGGCTCGTACATGCGCCCCATAGAGGTCACTAAGCCCGCACTAAAGAAGCCACCGGTAGCCACAATGACACTATCGCAAGCATATTGATGGGTATGACCAAAGCCACCGGTAATCACAGCTTTGCAGATCTTACGAGCATCAGCTTCTTTACCCTTGGCAATGTGTCCCCCATCATCGGCAGCGCTGACAAAGCCAATGGCCTGAGCTTTATCTATGACTTCCACGCCGAGGTCACGGCAAGCGCGCCGTAATAACAGGTCTAAACGTAAGCCAGTAACAGATGGCGGAATCGAGGAAACTTCCACAAATTTGGTGTTGAGTTCACGCTCTAAATCACGCTGAATCTTTGCCGCCATTTCTGGTTGCTCACCTAAAATTGGCGGAATGACTACAGCAGTGTCAGGACCACAATGTCTCTTTAATTGAGTAATGAGATTGAGTCGACCCAGATCGGTTTCTAAATCACGGGCTAAATCAAGGGCACTTACGTCACGATAGCCACGACCGGTAGGCCAATTAAGCTCTACTTGCTTGTAAGACACTGTCTTAGTGGAACCAAAGTAGTGCTCAAAATTCTTGGTAATCAGCTTAGGATAGTAGTCCTTTAATAAAGTAAAGCCGACGACTAAGATCTTTGGGCGCTCCCAAATAGCCTTACCATCAATGCTAGGTGGAATCAAGCAAGATGGCTTAAAAGAACCAATAGCAGTAGGCACCTTGTGGTTATGGTGGGCATCCCCCACATAGAGATAGCCTTGCTCCGAGGTCAATTGCTTAAAGGCCTCTAAAGCAGCTTCAATGCGCTCCGTACCCACGAGAGCATAAGGATGAGGTTCCTTTAAGGTAGCGATGTACTCCAGAGGGTCAGTAACTGGGTTACTGTCCTTGTCATAGCCAATTAAATCGATAATGCCACCGGCTACGGTTAAGGCACCCTGACCATAGGACAGTACCTTGACTTCATGTCCGGACTTAGCGGCGTAGCAGGCCGATAATAAACCCGAGACACCCGCGCCTATTACAACTACTTTAGCCATTGCTTTGCTCCTGCTTCGATGCCTTTACCGCCTTGTCTGCTTCCTCGGCTTTACTAGCCTTAGTCTTCGCCTTATCTTCAGCTTTGCTGGCATCCTTAGCCGCAACAGCTTTAACCACAGCAGCTGGTTTAGTTTCCGCGGCGGCAGCAGGTTTGTCTGCCGTGGCAGAAGCTGGTTTGTCTGCCGTGGCAGAAGCTGGTTTGTCTGCCGTGGCAGAAGCTGGTTTGT
>Cebus_capucinus_imitator_PRJNA485217_SSR093__coassemble_482_pt1 | contig 15837 bp, 5 predicted proteins | sample Cebus_capucinus_imitator_PRJNA485217_SSR093__metabat2_low_PE_002 | metagenome-assembled genome bin Cebus_capucinus_imitator_PRJNA485217_SSR093 | reverse complement strand
CGGCATTGCATTGCTCGCAGGCTCGGCATTGCATTGCTCGCAGGCTCGGCATTGCTCTCCGCGAGATTATGCAGCCCCTTGGCATCATTAAGCCGGGCTGTTTTAAGGAGCCCCTTTGCCTTATATAGCTCCTCGGTCTTATGAAATCTTTGCCTGCCGCATGTAGCTTAGGCATCTCACGATGAGGTCTGTGCCCATGCTGTGGAGCCGGGCGGAAAAAGCCCGAAATGAGCGTCATAGTGGCAGGCGGGGCAAGGGAGGAGCAAGCTTGGTGACGGGGGGTAAAAAAAATTGTGGGGAGGTACAGTGAAGTGCTGGTAATTGCTGCCTGGGACTGCGGTATAGCTCGCAGCGCCGGGTGATCATGAAGAGAGCGCTATAGCGCTATGAGGTTAGGAGTTAGACAAAAAAGATGGCCTGATGGGATAGTATATCAGGCCATCTTTGCTTGCGGATAGTTATAGGGTAGCTCTAGCTCCCCTCTTAGTGAGGCTGGAGCGGACTTACTGTTTACTACGTAGTTAGTCCTGTCGTGATGGAGACTTTACAGAACTGTCATAAATTAAGATGGCACATCTCAGGCTGTCTCCCGACAAAGCTTTACTTCAGCGCTCATGCTCAGTTTGCGTAATACTTTATAAGTAGCGCCGGATAGAAATAGCCTATCTGTCTAATCTCAGTGGTTTACCTGCTAATTTATGACAGTCCTGTTTAGTAGTAAGCAACAGTCATGTGAGCGAAAATCGGAAAAGCGTAGTGGCAATTGATTTAGCTGATATAAAGTGCTGTTGTTGCGCTGTCGGTGCCACGCTTAAGCTCGTGGCGGCCATGATAATTGCTAATTCTTAAGTAAGCGATATGGCTTGTAAGCGATATGGCTTGAGCTATTCTGGCAGAAAATGCGGGACAAACTTTAAATTCTACTATAGTAGGCGCTTAATTCCCGGTAATTTGTTCTGTTATTTATTTAGAGTGTGACTTTAGGCAAAAGTTCCCTGGGTTATATAAAATAATTTGTGAGGGTATAAAGTCCTACTCAGTGCTGCCCCTTATTTTTCCTGGCGCACATCATTTATTTTAAAGATATAGTTATATCTATAATACCTTATGATAGTCTTTTAACCATCATTAGCTACGCTTAATGGTGTCTAAGCTGGTAAAGCAAGCTGCTGCGGTAAAGCAAGCTTGGGGACGGCTAAGTAATCTTAGGCAGCTGCCAGCGCATCATGCTTAGCACGCTTAGCGCAAAGTTAAGACGCTTAGCACAAAGTGAATCTTATCTTTCTAACCAGTCTGTGCTTTAGTGTACACCCGCTTTCTTAGCATTTTCTTAGTACTTTTTAAGTGCCCTATTTCAGGAGGCTTATTAAGGAGCTTGCACTATTTAAACCATAGCTAGAGGCCCCTAGCTCATTAAATAGCGGAATAGTGCGGGAGCGCGGGAGATAGCAGCATTAGCGCGGGAGATAGCAGCATTAGCGCGGGAGATAGCAGCATTCCTGGTTATGCGTTAAGAATCCTAGGTTAATAGCTCGGTGTTTGTAACTGCGCATTTTTTATCAGCGATTGAGTAGCTGGGTATTAATAACTTGGATTTATGTGCTTATCCCTGTGGTGGGGAGGAGGGATAGTGCGGAAAGTAGCGTGCTCTGCGCCTTTACTTATAAGAGAGCTGCCATAAAGTAGACAGTAGGACGCGTGCGCTTATCGTGAGGCGATGAGGCATAATAGCTATTGCTAGAGGTTGAGGGGATAAAGAATTGGCATTTATCTGACTGTGGGGGGCGCTGAGGCGATAGTGGGGTCTAAGCAGGTGATAGTTAGGCTGATAACTTTGCTGTGGCACTCAGCTTTGCCACATTTAATCGCGAAATAGGCGTACTCAGCAGTTTTTCTTACCAACAAGCCGTAATCCTTAGCCCACCACAACATTGTAAATTTACTTTGTAAGAAGTTGGGGCCGCAGCAAAGGGCTTATATATCGTGAAATAACAGCCTTGTTTGTCTTTGCCAAGACAAGATATCTGCCTGGACTTATCTGCTTTAGTGCTAGCTATTAACGATAATATTAATTAAACAGATAGTACTTACGGGAGTAAACAGATAGTACTTACGGGAGAAACGTAGCGCTAGAAGCGAGCCTTTGCTCGGCATTAAGATAATTTCGATCAGGGGTTAGCCTGAAGCGCATGCTCTTAAGCTAAAGCTCGTGAGAGCAACTTTTACTGGTTGGCTAGTTTCTCGCATAGAGAATACTAATAGCATGATAGTACTGTTAAATAGCCAGAAAATCGCCACTACCGTTGTCTTGACGGTAGTACGCCCGTAGTCTTTATGGAGTACGCCCGTAGTCTTTATGGAGTACGCCTGTAGGCTCTGTGGAGTATGCCCTTAGTCTTGACGGTAGTACGTCTGTAATCTTTACGGAGTACGCCCTTAGGCAGTACAGAACTCTAAGGGGGTTGGGGGCAGTTTTGGCGGTGCGTTCGTCTCGCTTAGTGAGCCGGCGCTAATTTTGCTACTTTGCAATATTGTAGTAGTAGCGGTACGTGCTATTATTTGCAAGGGCGAGCCTAGGATAGGCTCAGGAGATATGAGTTAAAGGAACAGAAAATGGCTCAGGGTTGTAAAGTTGCCGCTTTAAGTGTTGCACTGTTAAGTGCTCTGCTGTTGTCCGCTTGTACTAGCACTTCAGAGAATAGTGGCACTGTAGGTGTAAGTCAGGGGGCAGCAGCAGAAGCTGACCAAGCGCGTGACTATACCAATCACGCCCTCGAGCAGCGATTAATGGGTGACTATGACCTCATTAAGCAAGTCTCTAGTCAAATTGACAAGAGCAGCATTTATGATGAGTCGATGCAGCCTCTTAACAAGAAAGAGAAGTGCCTAGTTCCTTTTATGATTCAAGATGTCTCCAATGAACTTTACTGGGATGGTGCTTGTAAGAATGGCTTAGCTAGCGGCATGGGCCGTTTAGTCCGAGCTCATGATGGCAAGAAGTTAAATGAGATGTTAGTAGAGATCGAGCCTAACTCTAAAGATCGTCTCGATATCTATCTTAACTACTCTACTGAACGCGGCGACAGTGAAGTAGGCCACTCGGTTTTAGAGCTTAAAGATGATAAATTACAAGGTTATAGCGCTACCTTAGGCTATAACGATAGTGCCTGGTTAGAAGAGAATTTTGACCTGAGCTACCGCTATGAAGACACGACTAATCTCGTAAGTTACACTAAGGTCGTCGATATGCTCAATGGCGAGTTCTCGTCCATTATCGCTTACCCTAATTTTAGCCATGATCTTCTCAATGCCCATAACAATGTCTTAAGCAATATCGATAAGACATACCGCTTGTTAGAAGGACGCACTATGATAGGCTTATCCTATATCTACTTAAAGGATGGTCGTCTCTTAATGCGTGATAATGCCACCGGTAGTGATGAAGTTCTAACCGAGCATCCGGCAGATTTAGATACCTATATCGAGCAATTGCAAGATAAGGTGGCCACCGAAGTAGCTAAAGTACAAAAGGAAGTAGACTTTGGCTTAAGCAAGGTGGAGCAATATCGTCAAAAGAAGTGCAAGCGCTTAAATGCTTTCTTTAGAGGTGATGAAGTCAATCAGGTTTGCGATTACATCTTTAACCTCACCCACAGTTACGAGCAGTTACGTGACGCTAAGAACGATCGCGCTTCCACTATCGAGACCTATCGTGAGAACCAAGAAGAGCGTTTACATGATTTAGAGCGCCACCTCAACTCGCTGAAGAAAAGCGCAGCCAAGTAATTTCATCAGCTGGCGCTAGAGAGAGTCTCACAAGCCGGCGCTAGTAAGCGCGGAGCTTCGCATCATGCTTTGCTGAGATTAGCTAAGCACGGAGCTGTAGCATTTTTCTTATAAGCAGCGCTGTATAAAAGAATCGATAATAGAGCCCGGGCCTATGGCTGCGGGCTTTGTTGTTTCTAGAGCGCATTGTTCTAGCATCGTTAGGCTGGGTAGCTGCAGGGAGCAAGGGAGGCTAGGTAATGAGTTTAAGTACAGAACTAATTCTGACTTTACAACAGCTCTCAGGATGGGGGACGAAGAGCATTCTGAGTTTAGCTGAGGTAGCACCCTGGGAGAATTGGGCTAATCTTTGCGCTGGATGGACCGAACTTAAGGCTGAGCTTAAGGGATTAGGAGATAGCAGCTCCTATAAACGATTAGGCACAATGATGCATAAACTTAGTTTAAGTGAGCTTGAGCAAGCCCATGAGCAAGCGCTCCGGCTTCAAGAGCAATGTGTCAGCCAGGGTATAGGTATCATTTCTTATTATGATGCTGACTTCCCTGAGATGCTACGTCATTGTCTTAGTGAGAGTGGTAAACTTGCACCCGCTATCTTACTTTATTACCGTGGCTCTTTAGCTGCTTTAACTAAGCAAGGGGTAGCCATGATCGGGACAAGAAATCCTAGTGCGGGGGCGCTTACTGCTTGTCAGTACTTTGGGGAAAAACTAGCGGCCGTGGGCTTTAATATTGTGTCTGGACTCGCTTTAGGCTGTGATGGAGCTTGTCAGCAAGCGGCAGTAGATATTGGTGGTACCACGACAGCTTTTTTAGCTAATGGTTTAGCTTGGGAGAACCTTTATCCCGAGCAACATCTTTTCTTAGCTCAGCAAATAGTAGAATGTGGTGGCTTACTCTTGTCTGAGTATGCCCCGCAGCTCCAGGCTCATGCTCGAGCCTTTGTGGAGCGTGACCGCTTACAAGCAGGACTTGCTCTCGCTACTATTGCCATACAATGTCGGCAGAAGAGCGGTACCATGCATGCGATCAACGCTACTCTCCACAGTAAAAAGCCTTTATTTGTGGTGCAGTATAAGCATAAGAATGATTGCGAGCATGAGCAATGTAGCGGCAATAGCTATCTACTTAATAGTGGTCAGGCTCAGCCTTTACGCTCGGATAACTTTACTGATGTCTTAAGCCAATTGCAAAAGCAAGGAGCTTACTCATGATGAGCGCTCCTAGGAGCTCTCTATCTTGCTAATCCCCCCTATGGGCACGACTTTGCTGCAGTTTTTCTCACGCTTGAGGCTAGCCCGAGAAAAATAGCCAAGCCAGCTCTGATAAAGCTAGGCCTACTACGCCAGGCTTAGCTATACTTAGCTTTTATTTCGTAAGAATTGCGTTCATTTTTTAAAGACATCAAGCTAGCTAAGCCAGCTACTTAGCTTATCTTATGGCTATATAACGAACCTCCACAAACTCGGGCCCCTGTAGGTATAAGCAGCGTTACTAGTCTTTTCTCTATCTTCCCTCTATTAAGCTCCAGCAATTTGCCCCCGCTCAGCCCTTAGCCTGGTTATGAGCCATCCCCCGGTTCAGCCCGCAGCCTGGTTATGGGCTTAGCCATTTGCTTAGCCTAAGCTGACTTATCTGCTTCCTTCTAAGTGAAGCTAATTCCCTCTGAGCTAAGCTAATTTTCTCTAAGCTAAGCTCAAGCTAACTCAGCAAATGCGATATTTATCAGTAGTTTAGGTGTCTATTAAGGCTATGCATTGACTAAATATCTTGATGTGGTTATGACTATTAAGGCGTTTATTTCACCATAGATAAGCCTTTGGCAGCGCCCCCAACTTACTTACCAAGTAAATTTACGATGCTGGGGTGGGCTACTGATTATGGCTTGTGAGGAGGTAAATCCGCTAAGTACGCCTAGCCGAGATTAAATGTTGCTAATCTGATGGCTCAAGCAAGCATATAGCCTTGCTCGACCCATGATAGGGTGGCAAGTAGGTATAAGGAGATAGCAGGGGAAAAGAGCGGGGAGAAAGACCAGGTAGAAAGAGCGGGGAGAAAGAGGAGAGCGGAATTGATAAGGGGATAAGCGTAGTTTGGTAGCATCGCTGCGGCGGCGCTGGATAGCAGCTCTCACTCGCTCGCCGGAGCTCTCAGGAGCTCGTGAGCATAGCTATCTGTAGCTTTGCGGGGCTGTACTTAGCTGCTCGGAGCTTCTGGAGAATTTTAGTGCGGAAGCACGGCGGCTATATGGTTTATGACATTGCCGCGCTCAGAGCGATAGGCCTGTCCTTGCGAGGTGATAGGCCTGTCCTTGCGGGGGCGATGAGCCTGCTTTTCCTGGGCGATAGGCTAGCTCTTGCTGGTTGGTAAGAGTTAGCGCTACCACCCTCTAAACTTAGCTTCATTGAGCTGAAACTTTAAAGCCCACTAAAGTTAAGCTCAGGCTCAGGTTAGGATAAGGCTTAGCTTCTGCTCAGGCACAGATTCCGCTAAGACCCAGGTTAGGCTCAGATTCCGCTAAGACCATGGTTAGGCTCAGGCTCAGGTTAAGCTAAGGCGTAAGCTTAGCTAAGTAAACTGAGCTAAGTTAAGCTGAGCTAAGTTAAGCTGAGGATAGCCAGAGCTAGGGCGGTATGGCCAGCTTGCAAGCTGCGGCCCCTACAAGCGGGGTGCTGACAAGCTGGGGCGCGGGATTAGTGGGCTAGTGCGTTAGTGCATTAGTGGGCTAGTGGCTAGTGCATTAGTGCATTAGTGTGCTAGTGCTGAAGCTCGCTTTGATTCAGCTCTTCTTCACTAATCTCGGAGCTGTGGCGTAACTTATTTTCGCTATCAGCAGTGTCCTGCTTATCGTCTTTATCTTGCTCCTCCTCATCCTCATCATCGAAGACATAAGGATAAGCCTCGATGATATCTGGCGTATAGCCCTCATTTTGGGTGAGGTATTCTTGTAACTGTTGCCGCATCTCCAGCTTAATTTTTTTATAAAAGCCGTCACGAATAAGGTTATCAACCTGGGTTGGATCAGTCACGTTATCGTAGAACAGGTCGTCTTGATAGGCGATAGGGCGTGGGTAGTGTTTACCCTCTGCATTAGCTGGAACGTAGGCCGAATAAGTGTAGTGAGCTGTACGGATAATACGGGCTTGACGGCTGGAGCTTAATTGGGCAAACACCGAGCCCTCGACTAAAGGCTCAAGGTCGGGATCAAACTTAAATGGTGGAACAAATTCCTCTCCCTCTTCCTCAGCCTTTTTCTTCGTTTCGTCATAGAGCTTCTGGTACTCTTCTTCGTGCTTCTTTAAGTACTCTTCGCGCTCGATCCGACGCTTCTCGCTTTCGGCTATAGTGGTAGAAAGATCGATACCTGGTAAGTGTGGATTAGTCTCTTGAACATTGGCTAGCTTTAAGATAGTGCTAGGGATAGAGATAGTCGAGACTAAGTTAGTGTCAGTGATACCACCCTTAAAAGGGCCACCGGCGATCACTAAAGGCACCTGTAAGGTATTGTCATGGCAAGAGCTTTGATAGTAGTCCTTACGGAAGCAGTGGACATCACGGTTACGGGTGCGTAAGTGGTCACCTGAAATAGCCGAGAAAATGACCACCGTATTATCAATTAAAGATAACTCTTCTAACTTATCAATGATCCGGCCCATCGTGCTATCAATGCTGTAAGTATGCTCTAACATTGGGGGATAGCTTTGGAAGCACTCGCCACGTAAGCACAACAGATCTGGTGGTAATTTAGTCTTGACGAAGAGATCGCGCACCCGGTCAGACCACTTAGATATATCAACCTCGTTATAGCTAATGGTGACCATCTCTGGATTTGGTTCGCTCCAGTCTTGTTGTAAGAAGCTAGGATAGGAAACCGTTAAGTAGAAAGGCTTGCTGCGGTCACGGTTTTCAATGAAGTTAATGGCACTATCAGTGATATGCTCCAGCATTTCTGGTTCATAGTGGCCATTAAATTCGCCCTTATGTCCACATTGATAGCCTGCTTGTTGGAGGTATGTATCAATGAGGGGAGCCTCTTGATAGTCATATAAGCTATAGTAGCGGCCTTTAGCTAAGATAGCAGCACCTAATTTACTCTCAGGACAGGCACTAAAAGCTTGGGAGAAGAGTACGCCACGCTTTGCCAGCTCATCGAGAACAGGGCTAGTCTTAATTTGTTGCCCATAGCAACCATAGACATCAGTTCTTGCGCGTTCCGCGATAATGAAAACAATGTTAGGGCTTTGATTTTTACTGGCATCGGACATGCTCGATAAACTCCTCGTTAAACCGTAATCTAACTTTTTGTAGGGCTCTTTATACCACATTTGCATCGCACATCTGCATACCACACGGGCAAAGAAAGCGATATGTTGCATGAGGGGGTTAGTGCGAGCATCCTACCATTGATGATGCGGGGCTCCGGTTCAAGTACCAGTTGCACTCTCTAATCTTATACTAGAAACGTCAAAACTTAGGTTAACTTTAGGGTTAAAGATGGGGTAAACCGGTAAAGATGACGCTATAGGCGCAAGCGAGCAAGCTTGCTCAGCCGCTAAATCTTGCCTAGCAGCTAAATGCTCAGCTTGCTTAGCAGCTCAAGCTAAACCTAGCCGCTAAATACTAAATCTTGCTTAGGCGCTAAATCTTGCTCAGAGGCTTAAGCTTGCTTAGGCGCTAAATCTTGCTCAGAGGCTTAAGCTTTGCCTAGCTGCTTAAGCTAACTTTATGTTGCGTCTGGCTAGATCCGCCCTTATCTTCATGCTTTGCTCTTTGCGTATTATGGACGAGATCAGGCTTGCTTGTCCCGTACTAAGGCTTGTTTGTCCCGTACTGCGGACGCTTCTCTGCTGTAGCTGGTACTTAGCTTGAGTAAGCTCTGAGCTAAGGAATCTTCTTATCTTGCGGCAAACTAAACCTAGGATAATGACATTAAGCATTGCAACAAACAAGCCTATAATGCGATTTCCCTAAGATTTGCCCCTAATTTACCTAGCGTTAGCGCTGTTGCTGGGCTTTTTACTGCTATTGCGGACTATACGCACGAAGCCTGCTACTTAGTCCCCACATGGGCACGAGTTTTTGGCGCTTGCATTACCTAGCCCTGAAATATGATCAGTGATGGCTTTAGCTACCGTTACATCTTTAAAAGTGAACCAAATTCTTATGAAAGAATAGCTAAGCTTTGCGTAATCTGCCTAGCCTCATAAGACCTTTACTAGCTATTTCTCTAGGATTTTCTAGGATTAGCAAAGGAAAGTAGCAAAACCTCAGAGAAGTCGTGCCAAGGTAGGTTAAGAAGTACTACTGCCTAGAAGGGAAGCTACTTAAGAAGTACTACTGCCTAGTAGGGAAGCTACTTAAGAAGTACGCTGACTAGTAATGTGGAGAACTTTACAGGGCTATCACAAATTAGCAGGTGAACCACAGGAGTTAGACAGATAGGCAATTTCTATCTGGCGCTACTTATAAACTTGCTTTGGCAATCAGATTGGCAACATTTAATTTCGGTTAGACCTAAACATCGATTTTTCTTATAGATAAGCCGTAATAATGCCCTTGCCACAGCATCGTCAATTTACTTTGTCAGAGGTTAGGGAGAACAGCAAAAGGCTTATATATCGTGAAATAAATGCCTTGTTTGTCATTGCCAAAGCAAGATAAAGTAACACGCAGGCCTGGCATTAGCGCTGAAGTGAAGCTTTACAGGCAGACAGCTTTTGGTTGGCCCTCTTAATTTATGACAGTTCTGTTTAGAAGTAGTGAGCTTTAGAAGTAGTGGGAGTAGAAATTGTGTGCTTTAAGCAAAGCGGAGGAGTAAGGGCGGTTATCGGAAGGGATGGTGGAGAACTTAAGAGGTGGGATAACTAAGCAAAGCTAAGGCTTAGAAAGAGGGGGGAGCTTAAGGCTTGAGAAGTTGAGAAAGAGGGGGGAGCTTAGGACTTGCGTGGCCCTAAAACTATTACTGCCCTAGGAGTACTAGAGCAGTAATGCGGTCACGCTAGCGTTGAGACCTTTTTTAAGTGCTCACCTAATTGCTTAGGGAAGAGGATGCACTTTTCTTAGCTTAAGGAGCTCTTCTTAGGCTAAGCTCTTGATCTTAATAGCAAGCTCGCTCTTATGACGGGCAGCCTTGTTCTTGTGAATTAAACCCTTGCAAGCAGCGCGGTCTAATACTGGCTCCACTTCCTTAAAAGCAGCAACAGCGGCTTCTTTGTTGTTAGCAGCAACAGCGACGAGCACCTTCTTGATTAAGGTACGCATCTTGGAACGAGCAGCAACGTTACGTTGACGGGACTTTTCGGTTAACAGTACGCGCTTCTTGGCAGACTTAATATTTGGCACAAATAGCTCCTGAAAAATCTTTGTAGTACTAAAAGAATTTAAGCCACTGCAATCTCATCATGAGCGACATGAGAGAGCGCTGCCGGTGGCACTAAACGCGGTATTATAGCAAAAGGCCCCGAAAAAAGTGCAGATCTTTGCGCTAGCTCTATAAATTTTTCCGGTAACCCCCTAATAGGGGCGTTAAACTATGAGTTTAACTTAGTAAAGAGTCTAATCTGATGCTCGCCCTTACCTTATGGCTTTACCCCGGGGGAATCAGGTGAAACTAGGTTAAACCAGGATAATTAGGGCTGCACGTTTAACCAGCACTAACTAGCGTAACTTCGTTCTTAGCTAACGGCCTCAGCTTTGTGTCTCAGATAGATTAGGCCAGCTGCTTCAGCTTTGTGTCTCAGATAGATTAGGCCAGCTGCCTCAGCCTTGCGCCTCATATAGGTTAGGCGAGAGTCTAAGCTAGGTGCCTCAGCTTTGTGCATCCTCCTGACGTTTAATTACCTGAGCGCCCTGATTATTTGTAGTTGCGCCACTATCTAGCCTATTAGCTCCATCATCTTGCGTCACTCCTTCCCTAAAGCTTTTCTAAGTCCATCACTCTTACTCCTTACGGCGCTCGCTTTCTCTTGCTCTTTGGCTCGCTGCCACGCCCTATCTTTCCCTCTGCCTCACTTCCGCTAACTACTTCTCACTGCCGCTCTATCCTCTATATGCTGTAGCGTTCGCATGTCTCTTGATGCTTCCTGAGAACTTACTTTGGTAATCATATTTGCAGCATTTAATCTCGGAGAGGCCTAAATATCGATTTTTCCTATAGATAAGCCGTAACCATTGCCCCACCACAGCATAGTAAATTTACTTTGTAAGATGTTGGGGATGCAGGAAAAGGCTTATCTATCGTGAAATAAATGCCTTGTTTGTCATTGCCAAAGCAAAGAGAAATTCTCAGTTATTCTCCATCATGCGTCTCTATCCTCTATCTTGCTGGGGCAATCAGACTTAGGCATTAAGACTTGAGCAATCAGATTTGGGCAATCAGATTTGGGCAATCAGATTTGGGCAATCAGATTGGCCACATTTAATCTCGGCATGGGCGTACCCAGCAGTTTTTCCTACCCACCAGCCGTAATCCTTAGCCCGCCCCAGCATCGTAAATTTACTTTTTAAGATGTGGGGAATGCCGCAAAGGTTTATATCTCGTAAAAAAATACCTTGTTTGTTATCGCCATAGCATGCGCCACAGTAAGTGTTTGTGATAGGGGAGGGTTAGTTTTAATAAAGGAATGATAGTTGAGGTGAAGTGGAGACCACATTGGCATGACCTTATAGAGATTGTGATAACCATCTTGGCTAACCTTATATAAAGGTCTTAGCCAGGCCTCATGAAGCTGGTAAGACTTAGCAACACTTAGCCATTGTTCTTAAGCCTGGGCTTTACTTTTTCAGATGTAAAGTTGGCTCCGGCTCTCTACCGAGGTTATCTAGCTGCGGAAGAACGCAACTGCCAAAAACTTGTGCCAATGTGTATGGAGCTTAAAGCTTGGTTCTTGGTGCTTGAGGGATAAGCTTAGTTTGAAACTGACGTGATGAGTGGAGCTTGGTTATTGGCGCTTGAGGGATAAGCTTAGTTTGAAACTGACGTGATGAGTGGAGCTTGGTTATTGGCGCTTGAGGGATAAGCTTAGTTTGAAACTGACGTGATGAGTGGAGCTTGGGGCTTGGTGCTCGGGGGATAAGTTTTGGTTAGCCCCATGGGCGGCAGTTGCTTATGCGGGATGGCGCTGAGTTTAGCGCCATGGCGGCAGTTGCTTATGCGGGATTTAGTTGAGGCTAGTCTTTTGCTCGTGTTTTGACAAAAAGAGCATTATCTTGGTGCTTTGTTCTTTATTTACTTAGGCCAAGCAAGCGTGCTTTTGCTATCATCTTAAGCTTAGGCTATTAATACTTATCATAAGCAAAAAATAGCCACTGAGCCCTTGCTCTGTCTTTACTAGGCGTAACAAGACTTAACTAGTAGTATAAGGCGGAACTAGGCATTATATTAGAGTCTTATTCGAGGAGTGGCATTGAGTATGCTTGTATAGGGTGATTTAATGGAAAATAGGTGGCCTCAGTGCAGATTAGAGGTGGCCTAAAGATAAGGAGCTGTGCTCAGGAGAATAACGAGCGCGGCCTAGCTATTGTGTCAGGATACGCTTGCTACAGCTCTATCTTTCTTAATTTTTCTGGGGAAGCACTAGCTTCTAGCTGGCAGCGTCAGCTCGTGAGAGCTTAAACCTAGCGTAGTTGCAGGATCCGGCTTAGTGTGAGACTAGTCTAGTTCGCGATAGTGTCAGCTTGAGAGAACTTGAGCTTAGGTTAGCTTGCGAGAATTTAAGCTTAGCGTAGTTTGCAGCTTAGTTTACGAGAACGTAAGCTGGTGAGAGCTTAAGCTTAGCTAAGCTTAGATAAGGTTAGTTAAGCTTAGATAAGGTTAGCTGGTGAGAGCTGTTTGTGCTCGCGTGAAGACAAGCTGTCGCCTAAGCGAAAGAACGCTTTATTTAGGAAAAAAGAAAGATAGAAAGACCATGATGCCAACAGAACCAGGGTTTGGCGGCACAATGCTAGTAAGCAAAGCTGGATAAACTAGAGTTGAAAGGACACCAAGTGAAACAAGCTCAAGATAAGTCTTTGCGTATCAAAGCGCTGCCTCGGGCGATAACGAGACTGACTATAGGCTTAAGTACGGTAGCGGTTGCCCTGGTGGCCACTACTCTAGCTCAAGCGGATACTTATGGTAGCCAAGCTTCAGCCAATACTTCTGCGGACGTTAGTGTTGGAGTAAATGGACGTTCTAGCTTTATTCCTTATGCTGGTGGTTCGTCCAGTATTGCTGTTTCGAGTTCGACCAATGCAGGTACTTCTAGCTCGGCTAATATAGGTGCCTCATCGGGCGTTGGCGCTTCTACATCTTCTGGCGTTGGTAGCTCAGCTAACATGAGTGCCTCATCGGGCGTTAGTGATTCTACATCAGCTGGCGCTGGTAGCTCAGCTAACATGGGCACCTCGGCCGGCATTGGTGCTTCTGCCTCAGCTAGTTCTGGTACAAATTATAGTAACACTAGCTCAACTGCGCCATCTAGCAGTACCTCCACTAGTACATCCACCTATAGCGATGGTCAAGCTACAGTTACTACCACTACTACTGAGACAGTGAAAAGGCAAGAAGCTCCGGTTGCAAGTCAGATTAATCATGATGTTTTATCGCAACAATGCCGTCAGGGTGAAGCTGCAGCCTGCAATGGCCTCGCTTTATACTCCATGCAAAGATATGAGCAAACTCATAATTCTGATGAGATCAAGAGTGCTTTAGTTGTCGGTACCTATGCTTGTGGTTATGACCGTAACTACTGTCTCTTAAAAGGCGATCTCCTCTATCGTGCTTATCAAGACAAACTTGATATCGATAAATGGTTGCCTGGTCGTTATTACTCGGAAGAAATTGCATCAGCTTACGAAGCTGCTACTGTTGCTAGTAACCAACAGGTGGTAGTGGAAGCTTACTTTAAGTTAGGTAAGGTCTATCGTGAGTTTAAGCAATTAGATCGCGCCAGTGTCAGCTTTGCTCAAAGTTGTAAATTAGGTGGTTCTGAGTACTGTTATAAAGTGGCCCAAGCTCTGGCTGATGTCTCTATCAAAGATAAACTAACGCAAGATGTCATTAAGGTATATGAGCAAGGCTGTGACATGAATAATGCTAATTCTTGCTTACAGTTAGGCGATCGCTACTATGAGTTAAAGCAAGCCACTAAGGGTAACGAAGCTTATAATCGTGCTTGTAGCCTTAATAATAGTGCTGCTTGTACTGCTTTAGCTAATCGCTATGAGAAAGCAGGTAAGGGTAAAGAAGCTATCGATCTTTATCGTAAGTCTTGCCAGCTTAATGACCAAAGTGGTTGTTCTAAGGTAGCTTTCTCTGAGCTGCGTCAGGGTAATACTGAACCAGCTACTCGCTACTTTAGCTCTGCTTGTAATTTAGGCAATGATAGTGCTTGTGAAGTCTTAGCTACCTTATCCGAGTTACAGAGCAAACAGTCTGATGCAATTACGCTCTTACATAAGGTCTGCTCTACCAACAATGCTTCTGCTTGCTATAGCTTAGGACATCTCCAATTAACGGTAGGTAATAATGAGGGAGCACGTGCTGCTTTCAAAAATGCTTGCGCTTTAGGTAACAACAACGCCTGCATCATCTTAAGCCGTACTTTCATTACGGCAGATAAACAGGCTCAAGCCTCCTTTAATCGTTCTTGTGATTTAAAATCGGCGGACGATTGCTTAAACTTTGGCTCCAGCATGGTAATGAGTAACAATCTCTCTGCAGCTGCCGATAGCTTTGATCAGGCTTGTAATTTGAATTCCGCTTTAGGTTGTGAGCGTAGTGCCGTGACCAAGTTAGCCTTAAATAGAGTTAGTGATGCTATTGAATCCTACCGTAAGGCTTGTAGTCTTAATAGTGCTACCGCTTGCGCGAAGTTAGGCTTTGCTTCGGCTTTAGGTCTTGGTACTAAGCGTAACCTGGGTAATGCCGCTACCTACTTAGCTAAGGCTTGTAAATTAGGTAGTAAAGATGCTTGCATTGGTTCTAAGGTCATCCCGGTACCAAAAGCTAAGCCTAAGGCTAGCCAAGCTAAAGCAACCCCAGCCCATGCTACCCAAGCTACGGGAACACAATCTCATGCTACTAACCAGGGCGTCCTGCCAACCCAGCAAGCGATTAGCTCCGCTGCTTCTCGGGCTGTAACTAACCCTAGTGTGGCTAATCCACAAACGCAGCTGACCCCGGAACAGTATCAGCGCTATCTGCAGTACCAACAGCAGCAACAGATGCAGCAGCAACAGTATCAACAACAGTTGATGCAACAACAGCAGCAACAGCAGATGCAGCAACAACAGTATCAACAACAGTTGATGCAGCAGCAACAACAGCAGCAACAGCAGCAACAGCAGATGCAGCAACAGCAGCAAGGTCAAGCTGCAAATCAGCAGTCACAAATGACCCTAGAGCAGTATCAGCGCTATCAGCAGTATATGCAGCAACAACAGATGCTGCACCAACAACAACAAAACCGTAACCAACAGCAAATGTAGGTTATATGACTGCTTTCAAGTAGTGAGAATTAATTGAGAGCGTCAACCTGAGAAAAGCCAGGAGCAAAAACTCTTGGCTTTTTCTTTTATATACCTCAAAGCACTTGTCCTCATACCCGTATGCCCCAGGGCTTAGCTGCCCGGCAGCTTGGCAGTCCTGCAGCTTTGCCTCTATGCAGCTTGGCAGTCTAGCAACTTTGCCACTATGCCTCTTTACTGCTATGCCTCTTTGCATCCCTGCAGTTTTTTCGCTATGCCGCGCTGCCTCGCCAAAGATTAGTAAAGCTGTAGGTTGCCTCTCCTAAGCTTAGTAAAGCTGTATAGCTGCCTCTCCTAAGCTTAGCCAAGCTCATAGCGGTGCTACTTTCCTGGTGCCAAGTTATACCTACATTGGCACGACTTATCTAAGGTTGTGGTACTTTCCTTTGCTAGTCCCAGAGAATCCTAGAGAAATAGCCGCGCATGCTCTTACAAAGCAAGTAAGACTACGCAAAGCTTAGCCATTATTTCGTAAGAATTGGGTTCACTTCTCATGAAACACAAAAAATAAATTAGTAGTTACTGCGAATCTTGCTACTCGGC
>Cebus_capucinus_imitator_PRJNA485217_SSR093__coassemble_481_pt1 | contig 15893 bp, 3 predicted proteins | sample Cebus_capucinus_imitator_PRJNA485217_SSR093__metabat2_low_PE_002 | metagenome-assembled genome bin Cebus_capucinus_imitator_PRJNA485217_SSR093 | reverse complement strand
AAGCTGCGGCTGAGACTAAGCCAGAAGCTGAGGCTCAGGAAGCTGCGGCTGAGACCCGGCAGGAAACTGAGGCAAAGCCTGAGGCTGAAGCTAAGGATAAGCCAGAAGCTGAGGCTCAGGTAGAAGCTAAAGCCCAGGCCGAGGCTAGTGGAGCTACGGCAAGCGCTCATACCACCCCTGCCGCCCCTGCCGCTGCTCTGCCGCTAGCGCCAACCCTGAGTGCCGCGAAAAAGCTGTTTGGGGTCACTAGCGAGGACATGAAAGAACGCCTGGCCGCCTATCGCCGTCTTGTTTATCAAGAAGAAGACCTGGTTTTAGGCGAGCGCTACCCTAGCTTTATCGAGAGCACTCTATCTTTCTATCAGATAGAAGAAGAGATTTTTGGCACGGGCTTAAACAAAGGCGAAAATCATCTGCATCTCATGCTAGAGTTTTTGCAGGTGTTAGCCACACAACCTCTCGCCCATCCTTTTGCCCCTGGCCAATGTGATCCCTATGGGCGGACGATCTTTATCAAGATCAAACAAGTACGCTTACGGCGCTTACTCTTTAATAATCCTTATCTGGCTCTCATTAATAGCTCTACCGATAGTGATGCCGATAAGTGGCAAAATTGGATCACTTCTTTTTGCCAAGATAATCAATGGTATCCCGATAGTGCTCTGAGCAAAAGCAAAGGAGCTGCCTCCCTGCAAGCCGATGATGATGAAGATAGTAATATTATTTGGGCAGATAGCACCTCTACTAGCAAAACTTCCCTAGGACTACCAGATAGTACTGCTAATCCTACGGCAGACCTGGTCCTAACCAAGACAGAAGAAGCCACCGCTAATAGTGATGCGATGAACTCTCCTATTATCTCGGCTCCGGGAGCGGCACGGCGCTTTAATCCTAAGCAATTTATCGAACTCCAACATGCTTTTAAGGGTTTTGATAAATTCACCCGGGCCATTGAGCTTTTACAAATGTGGGGCATTGAGAGCCAAAAAGAGCGGCAATGGTCGACCAAATTCCTCTTTCCTTTTGGCTATGACTCCCTATTTTGGGAAACAACTGCTAACCATCGACGGAAAACCAATCTCTTTGCTGGTGCGGGGCAATATATCTTTAGCATGCTCTATCGCGCCTATCCTCATAAAGAGCAGAGCGAGCGTGAGGCTTTAGGGCTAAAGCTCATTGAGCGCTTCTTCTTGACCCCCGATCCGCTTAATGATTTTGCGGAGATTTTAGGAGACAGCAAAAACAATCCTGAGACTAAGTTAAGAGAGAGTTTACAGCATCTCTTAACCTATCAGGAACGCACTCAGGTTAAAAGAGATAGCGATCTCCTTAGGCTTTATGCCACACGCCAGCTGCCTTATAAGCATCTGCGGCGCTATGACCAAGTGTTCCAAGATTATCAGCACCTGCTAGGGCTTACTTTTACCAAGCAGGAGTTGTTCTTACACCTGGGCACTATAGGCTTGCTCAATGTCACGCTCTTTGCTTTAGAGCAATGCCAAAAGCTCGCGGCACTAGCCCATCAAGAAGTAAAGCCATCTAAGATAAGCCATACCGAGCCAGAACTTAGTTCTAAGAACTTAGCTGCCGCCCCCGCTCATGCAACAAGCCAGGATGGAACAAATACCCAGGATGATGCAACAAGCCAGGATGGAACAAATACCCAGGATGGTGCTACAGACTTGGCTAATGTAACAAGCCAGGAGGGCGCAACTAACCTGGTACAGCCTAATATCGATATCGTATTAGTGATGGACACATCTCACAAGAATAGTCTCCGCCAACTGTCTATGGAGCGCTTACAGCATAACAACAAGCTCTATGAAGAGGTCATACCTCAATACGTGGCCTATCACTTTAATGCCTTAATCAAGCGTACTGTGCCTTTCCTCTTTAATAAAAAGGCCTTAAATCCTGAAGAGCAGGGTCTGCTCTGTCAGCTCTTCCGCGTGCATTTCTCAGTTAAGCCTAATATGGAAATTAACCTCAATGATATGACCATGCGCGAGCTTAAGGCTAAAGATGAGCACAAAGCTAATCAGGCTCTGCTTAAAAGCAATTTAGCTAAAGCAACAAATCATCATGAGCATGCCGGACCTGGTGGCGATAGTGCAAAGTATAGTAAGCATGCTACCAAGCATCACCATGGTGCTTACAGTAGCACTGGAGCTTACAGTAGCACTGGAGCTTACCGTAGCAATGCGTCTGCTTCTTACCTCTATACTGGTAACTACAATGTACTCAAGACGAGCGTCCCATTTCCTTCTTATGAAGAGGTAGTTAACTTCTTTAGCCGCCAGGCCCAAGAGCGTGAGGTTAACATGTCGGGCTTACAGTTAGCTTTTAGCAAAGATATTGGCTTAGCCTCGAGCCAGGGCGCACGTACTTATTACTACACGCTCTCGGATGATCTCTTACGTACTCTGATTATGGCGCAATTAGGTACAGAGCGTTTAATGCCTTTAAACCTCTTTGTCGCTAAGCTCTATGAGGATTATCACTTTGTGATTGGCCCGGCGCAAGCTGCAACCTATTTTAATGGCACCACCAAGAGCACCCTGCGCTTAGAAGAAAATGACTTTGCGCAAAACTACCAGGCGCTCAAAGAAAAGCTCCAGCGTCTCGACCTCTTGCTGAGCCTCAGTGATTACTGTGAGTACGTGCAAAATCCCGTCACGACCCACCAATAATCAAGGCTCCGGCTAGCGCCGCCCGCGCTGCCAGCACCGCCAGCACTGCCAGCACCGCTCAGCAGCAAGACTAAGCTTGCTCTGCAAGCATGCTACGCAGCATGCTACGCAGCCATGGACTGACACTGCTTGCGACACAGCATGCTACGCAGCCATAGACTGACGCTGCTTACTACGCCAAGCGCCGGCGGGCAAATAATGAGAACCCTGCTGAAGCTAGGTAGGCTCAGGTTGATAAAGCAGATAAGGCTGATAAAACAGATAAGGCTAATAAGACCTCATGGCTGGGATGCCAATTGGCAAAATGTCGGTTTGCTTGATAAGCTGAGTAGTTGTTAATCTAAGAGGCTGAGAAGCTGATTAACTATTACCGGCATGGGCACTACTTCTCTGAGGTGGGGGCGCTTTTCTTAGCTAGCCCGCAGACCCTAGAGCCAGAGCCAGGCAAGCTCTTATCAAGCGAGGCATACGACGCCACGCTTAGTCTTTATTTAGTAAGAGTTGGGTTCACTTATTAAAGATGTAAAGCTAGATAAATCCACCACTTAGCTTATCTTATGGCTTGGTAAGGCAAACCTCCCAAGACTCGGCCTATGTGGGGAGAACTCATGTGGGTCATGCCCATGTGGGGCCTGCTCATGTAGGTCTTGCTCATGTGGGTCGTGCCCAGGTGGGGCCTGCGCATGTAGGGAGAACTCATGTGGGTCGTGCCCAGGTGGGGCGAGCTCTTGTAGGTATGTGCTTTAAGGGCTATCTTAATGATTAGTTTAGACCAGAGTGCCGCTTTGGCTTAAGAGATAGTGTAGATAGTTAAAGATAAAGAAGAGCCCCTAGTTCTCACTTTAGAGGAGGTGCGCTAGTGCATCAAAAGCATTTCAGGTACAGTAAGCTAGTCTTAGCAAAGGCAAAACACTAACTGTATGGTAACTGGATTAAGATAGCGCGCCCGCTGAGGACGCTATAGAGCACAGGCTTGAAATTGTTATGAGTGGTAAGACCGCATTAATTGAATTAACTTCTGCTGAAAATGAGTTGCTCTATCAGCAAGAGCGCCATCTTAAACTCATGCAGGCGGCGCTCCAGGAAGTAACCTACGATCTGATCGCCTTTGTGGGTAAGAAATTAGTGCTCTCCCAATTGCCGCCTACCTTTAGTGATTGGGAAGAGAAAAGCCTCAATGGCGCGCAGCCCTTAGGCGTGTTCTGCTTTGACCACATTGAGCCTACCTATATCAAGCTTATTGCTAACCTCTTAGTTACTGAACAAGAACAGCTCTGGCAACAAGACCAGGCTACTTCCCCTGCGCCCAAAGCTCCCGTTGCCGCGCCTGAAAATGCGCCTGCTGCTGCCGCTGCAACTGCTACCGCGGCTATGCTGCCCCAACCTCTCTATGGCGGGCGGCTCCCTAGTGGCTTTGCTCCTTGTACTAGCGATGCGCTTAACCCTAGTACTAGTGATGATAACTATCATCCTTTACGCCAATTACGGGTGCGTATCGCTAGTCATGCCCTCCGTGAGCTTAAGACTGAGTCATTCCCCTGGATGACCACGGACATTAATGCCACTAATTGGCGTAATGACCAGCAAAGCGGCGGCTTAACCAGCCTCACCGCTTCTACTAGTGGTGAAAATGAGGACACCCTCAAAAATACCACCACTATTAATGCCAGCCAGTTAAAACAAGCTCTAGCCCTCTATCTCGTTGACTTTATTAATGAAGTAACCCAGCGTCAGAGTCACTGCCGCCACGATCTATCTCCACTGATATCTGGTGCCCCAAGCGCTCTAGCATCAAGCGCCCACGTTTCACGCTCGGCATCATCCCCAGATGTTGGCCATAATGTTGCCACTGCTATTGGCCCTGCTGTTAGCCCTACTGTTGGCTCTGATATTGGCCCTGCTGTTAGCCCTACTGTTGGCTCTGATATTGGCCCTGATATTGGCCCTGCTGTTAGCCCTACTGTTGGGTCTAAAGTTACCCCAGCTACTCAGCCCGAGACTAAGCCTTATATGGCACCAGGTACGCTGCCAGATACGGTGCCAGGTCTGGCAACAGCAAGTACCGCCAGTACCGTAATTAACCAACTTACCGGTGCTGATAGGCTTAATAGCACTGAGTGGGAAAGCCTCCATCTTGATGGAACAGCCGCTAGCCTCTATCCTCTCTTACAAGATATTAGCAACAAAGATAAAACTATCTTGGCTAATATGGTGGCAGCCCTCATTAAGACGCTTAATGCAGATATTAATGAGATTGGTTCGTATATTATTCGTGTATGGTGGGACATTAGCGCCGGCCAAAGTGTCCAGCAGGCCCTAGGACTTGCCTTACCGCTCTTAACTTTCCCCCGCACCCGCTTACGCTTTGACCAGGGTGGGCAGAGAAAGAACCTCTCTAAAACCCGCTTACAGCATGAGCTAGACTTTTTAGACCAGCAATGCCGCTGCTTCCGCCTACATTTAAACCCCAAGAACCAGCCTCTGGTCTATCAAAACCTCTTAAATAACTTTGCCAAGCTCCTCGCCGCTCACCTCAATGAAGATGATGCCTCTCACGCTAATGAGCCTAACACCAATAGTGGCACTGCAAGTAGGGCTTCAGGGCATGACGCGAGCGCTAACGATGTGTCCTCTAGCCCCGCGCAAGCTCCAGATAGCTTAGCTGAGAGTCAACCTCTCTTAAGTACGCTTGAGTGTGCTCTCATTAAGAACTATCTCCAGCGCTTTGCCTCTAGTGACCATGAATATGTTGCTGCCTATCGCTTACTCTGTGAAGTAGAGTGGCAAGGCAAATTAGAGCAGCTCTTTTCCTTTGTCAGCAAGACCCAAAAAGAGCCTCTCTCCGTCCGAACCCAGCGCCTCTTTGAGCTTAATCACTCTGATCTCGATGTACCGCTTACGGACAAAGATGAGCACACGATTAAATACGCCGATCTCAAAAAGGCCAATATCACTCCTGAGCAAAGCCAGGAGATGTATGACCTCTTCCAGAAATATCGCCATATCTTTGCTGAAGATCGCGCCATTAGCTCCGAGTGGGAAAAGCTTATCTATGCCCAAGATAAGTTTGACCATTATGACTTTGCCCTCTCGCTCGTGCGCCTGGCACTTCATCTCATCCAAGATGAAGAAAGCTTTACGACCTCCCGCTTAGAGCGTATTACCCTCACCTTAAAAAAGGACAACTTGCAAGCGCATTGTAATGACACAAACTACCATGCCGCGGCATTCTTTAGCTGCCTCTATGGCCCGCTTTTACAGTCCTTACAACAGGCCTTTTCCGGACGCTTTATCGTCCAATGCTCCTACCAAGATGGTGCTAAGAGCAAAACTGGCAACAAAGCTAATCGCAAGGCTAAAACTAGTGCTAAAACTAGTGCTAAAAGCAGCGTCGCCAAAGCTAAACTCAACCAGACCACGGCCGCTGCTGCAACAGCCAGCGTAACAACATCTCCTGGCATGGCTACAGGCGCTATCACTATGGGCATGGCCGCAGCTCCAAGCCTAACCACGGTGGCGCCTCCTGCAGACGCGGCATTCCCAGTGGTGAATTTCCCGGCTTTCTTTGCTGAGACTAAGCGTAAGTTTGATAGCCCGAGCAAAACCTATATTAAACGTTGCGCGGGCCTCACTAAGGCTAATTGCACCCTAAACTTTGATGTGCTGGTGCAATATAGCGATGGCAATAAGCAAGTGCTCAAGCTGGAGTGGTACTTCTCTCCTAAGGGCATGAGCTTTTACTTCTATAAAGACCTCCAAGCGGTCTTAAAGCGTAATGTCGAATTACTTGCTGCTGAACAAGTTGCTGCTAACACCGTGCTTAATACCTCCTCTAGTGCGGTCCTGAGTGCAGATGCGCCCACCATAACTAATGCAACTGCCGCAACTGCAAGTGCAGCTACCGCTACTGCGGATGCTGCGGGAACTGCTGCGGGCACTGCTATGAGTGCAGATTCTTTTGCTGATGCAGCGGATGCAGCGGATGCTACTAATGCTAATGCCGATGCAGCAGCTGCTGCGGGAGCTACTTTAGATATTGCTTCCTCTCTCTATTGGCCTTATGGCTCCTATGAGCATAATGCTTTCTCCGAGCAAGGGCAGCTCCAAGAGCTTAACCTCAACAATATCGATACTCTCGTTAGTTCCAGTGAGCAAGTTAAAGGCAGCCTCTTTAGCGCTCCCCTCGTCAGCTCCAGCTTAGAGAGCATACGCAACTGGTATCAGCAATTGCGCCAATTGCTCCAGATTATTAAACAAAACTCAGCGCTTCATGCCCCACTAGGGCAAGCTCTTACCAAAATTTATGAGCTCGTCCACGCTTTTAACCAGCACTACTGGCAGGCCTTACAAGCCCTGGCCGCTTGCCAACTTGACTATGCGCAGGTACAAAACCTAAGTAAGCTTAATGCGCAGCTCCAATATCGCCTCATTAAATTAGCGCATGAACCAAGTTATAACCCTACCCATAATGCTGAGCTTTATCAGACGCTACACCAACTATCACACCAAGGTTTAACCCTCTTACTGCAATTAGGCATGGCCTATCCGCAGCATATCCTCCAAGGCAAGCGCTCTTTAATGCCAGAGACGCATAATAGCGCTATCGCTACACCTTTACAGGTTGAAACCTTACGCTCCTGGTTTAGCAAATTAGAGCGTGTCAAAGAGCTATGGACACAAGTACTAACCCAGCCTCTTTGTGCCTATAATCGCAAGCTCTTTGAGCAAAGCATTATTAATGATCTCAGTTATAGCGCCGCTCCGGAAATTGCCGCTTTGCCTGAGAGGATAGAGAGCAAAGCTAAGCGTACTATCCTCCAAGCCACCCAAAGTACCATGGGTTATACCCTCTATGTCCATGGCGATAAGATCAAGTGGGCCCATGGTGCTACGAGTAAAACACCTGCTTACACGAGTAAAAGAGGCCGCCCTAGCACTGCCGATCGTCTTAATGAGCTAAGTAACGATAACTCGGGACAAACCTATATCGAAGCTAGTCTCGATTTCTTAGAGCGCTATCTCAAACAACATCCTTTTGTCAGTGATCGTTGTACCCTGCTTATTTACAATTGTGGGCGGAGCGATCTCCCTATCCATTTCTATCACCGCTTGGAAGAAGACCCTCGCTTTGCCTCCTTACAATTCCATCTCTTAATCGTTAATACAAACTTTGCTGAAAGTCAGGCTATTCATCAGCGCTTTGAAGCCGAGCGACTCCTTAAACAGCATAACGCCGCTGCTATGGGCCTAGCAAAACGTGTGCAAGTGCAGGTGTTAGCTCGGATTACGCAACACATTAATAGCAACTATCGTAAACTTCTTTGGCCAGAGCAAAGCACCACACTGGAACTCAACTATGCTAGCCTCACCGCAGCTCACTTAGGACAAGTAGATAAATTCGCTAATTTAGGACAAGCAGGGCAATTTACTAATTTAGGACAAACCACACCAGTAGCGCCGCTCGCACCAGTAGCACCGCTCGCGCCCGTAGCGCCGCTCGCACCAGTAGCACCGCTCGCGCCCGTAGCGCCGCTCACGCTATCATCTCCTTTGCTTACAGCGCTTGACCTCCAAGGCGCGCCCGAACAAGTAGCCGATCTCGCCTTAATGATCCATACCTTTGATAGCCAGGCACAATTTGGCTTTACTACCCATTACGTCCCCGTTGCGCTCGTTAGCGATGAAATTAACTATCAGCCTTCCCTGGTGAGCTTTAACAATCAGCAAGTGCCTGAAAGCATTAGCAAATATATAGTCTGCCCGGCGCTCCCTCTTTCCCGCATTATCTATCAACATAGTCTTAGTTTCTTAGAACAAGGGCCCAACCACAACTTTAATCATGTCATGCCATCTTTAGAGCAAGCGCTAGAGGGCCTTAACCCGCCCCCAGCTATTCTGACGCCGCTCTATGAGAGCAAGATTAGTGATTCTTGGCAGGTAGACCAGGGCTTAAGCACTGCGATCAGTGATGTGCATCGCCATGCTCAGGTGGTCTTGTATTTTGATGAGCTCTCCTGCCGTCAACCCTTACAGAGCCTAGATTTAGGTGAGGGCAAACATGTAGATGTGGTGTACTACAACAAATTGGCCCAGCGCACCCTCAACTTTATGGTGGCTAGCCAAACACCCCTTAATAAGGTCGCCCTCTTTATTTATACCCTCCTCGAGCAATTAGGAGTAGAGGCTAGTGCTTGTCCGCAACTTTATGACTTTATCCGTAAAGATGCCTTAGATATCTCCGGTAGTGTGCTCTTACGTGCGGCTACTCGTAGGCAAAATGCCTATGAGATGATGGGCCTGATCCTCTCACGCTTTATCACTACCTGCCTCTTTAGAGAAATGACTACCCGCTTGGCGGAACATCATAGTATCGCTACAACAAGCACTCAGCCTGCCGCTATGTCGGGTTCTGTGACTACCGCTATGTCGAGCGCTGCGGCTCAAGCCATGTCGGGCGCTGTGACTGCTGCTATGTCGGGCGCAATGTCAGCAAGCCGCACCAAGCAGGTTGCGGCAGTAACCCCACCGCTATTCTTTTCTCTGGATGACTATGCTGCGATCTTTAGCAAACGTGATACCCCGGTAGCGGACATCTTAGCGCTGCAAGTGCTTGACCTAGAGGCACCTCGCGCATCCGAACTTAGTGCGGCTAATCTCTTTGGGCACAAGAACCCTAGTGCTTTTGGTGCAGCAAGCAACCCTGCTGCTACCAACCATGCTGCTACCAACACAGCTGCACCCAGCTTAGCTGCTGCTAGCCCAACTGCGACCAACTGCGCCGCTACCTCTGATGCTACTCATGCCGAAGATGCTGCCGAGGCCGCACATGATACTGAATCTATAACAGATGCAGCAAATACAGTAACAGATGCAGCAGATGCGGTAACAGATGCTGAGATAGCGCTGCCACATCGCTATATCCTCATGATCTATGTGGTGGAATCAAAGTTCTTAGAGCATGCTTTTGGTACAGCCGCTAACAAGTCCTTACGCCAGGTCTCGTCCTCTAGTGAAGTCTTTTACTGGACCTTTAAAAATCGTGGCCTCACCCAGACCATTGACCGTAAGCCTTTTTTAGCCCGCATTGCCGATATGCTCTTAGAGGGACGTTATAGCTCTAACGACTCTAATGCGACAGGCCCTAACGCGGTAGAAGCTCATGCGGCAAGCGTAGATCGGAGTAAGATTTGTGCCATAGCGGAGCTCATTCGTCAAGAACAGGTGGCTATTGCCTTACGCGGTATTTCCTTGGTTTATAGCAAAGCGCCTCATACTGATGAAGCAAGCTTAGGTAAGCTCGTTAATGATTCCGTCACTTCTCGGATTAGCCCACCGCTGCAACAAAAAGATCCGCATAAGCTGCCAGTATTACAGCTGGAAATCCCGCATGAGCAAATTAAGAAGCTCTTAAGCAAGTATGAGCAAGATGCGGCTCGACGCTATCGCACTGCGACTAATGCTAACGGCACTCATGACCGTAGCAGCACCTGGGGAAGAGCCTTAGGCCTAGGCAGCACCTCTAACTCCATAGGGCACAAACCTATGGAAAGTTCCAGCGAGTTAGGTACTAGCCACCGCTTTAATAGAGGCCTTAGTAATGACCTTGGTGCTTTTATTGGCGCACACTCGCTCTTTGGTCTTGCTCCTAGCGTAGGAGCACAACATCATCAAGATGAGGCACAAGCCCAGGCTCTGGCCCACCAAACCATTAGCCTCTTAACCCAAGCTGATGATAATGGCTGCCTTAGTGCTTACCTTAACTATGATGAGCTCTTGACCCTGCGCCAGCCTGAGATTCAGCCCCTGTCTGTAAACCATAGCCAAAGCTCCAACCAGCTGCTGGATGCAACACCGCATGATAACGCTAGCAAGGACAGCCAGGACAGTAAGGACAGCCAGGATTCTAAAGCTACTCATACCACGGAAACGAGCCCCACAGTGCCTAACCATGGCCTAACCGTAGATACTGCTACGCCTAGCCAATCTGAGCCTACGCCCGCCCCTGCCGCTACGGAACTCATTTTGTTTCCAGAACAGGGCGGCGCGCTCTTTTCTAAAGAGCATGAGCTCCCTCTAACTAATTTGACGCAGGACACTGAGGCCACCCCAGAAGCTAAGGTCGCTAAGGAAACTGAGGCAGCGCAGGACACTAAGACCGCGCAGGACACTAAGACCACGCAGTACACTGAGGCCACACCAGAAGCCCAGGCTGCGCAGAAAAACAAGGACGAGCCGGAACCTCATGGGATTCATGAGGCTCAAGGAACTCAAGGGCCTCAAGGGGCTCAGGAAATTCAGGGGCCACAGGAAACGCAGGGCGTACAGGAGAGTAAGGTAGAAGCTCATTCTTCTACCTTAAATAGCATTAGACGTCCGCTGCCGCCACCGCTTAAGGATTTTGCGCCGCAGCAAAGTACAGCGTCTCAGAAAGAGCTGCCACGAGAGCCCGTAGCACCAAGCCTAAACTCGGAGCCAGACTATCTCCCGGCCATCAAGGAGTTTGCAGTTGAACATCCCCGGGTCTGGCAGCTCATACTGCAAGCACAGCACCACTATAGTGATGATCAGACCTTACGCCACCAATGGCTCCACAGTACGCAAGAGAAACTTTGTGAAGCTTTTGCCTACTACAAGTGGAAAACTAGCTTGGAGCGTGCGGTGCTTACTGCTAATGGCGGCATGCTGTACTTTAAGGGCACTAACAGCTTCACTAAAAGCAAGATTACCAAAGAACAGGAGAACATTAAGACTACCTATGGGATTGAGATTGCTAATATCCAACCTAATCTCGGTAATATTGCGCTCTCTATCCTGGCGGAGACCCCTGTAGCCGTCCCCTATCTTAGCAAACTGCAAGAGCGTGAGTTTCAGCGTGACTATTATGAGGTAGATAGTTACACCTATCCTGGTTTCAACAGTAAATTCTTGCTCGGGGAAAAAGAGGAAGGGGGCTTAATTTACCTCAATTGGCGTAAGAATGCCCCACATACCCTCATTTCCGGCACTACCGGCTCAGGTAAGAGCGTGCTCTTACGCGTACTTATCTTAGAGATGGTGCTTACCAATGCTCCTAGTGAGTTAAACCTCATGCTGGCCGATGCGAAAAATGGGGTCGAATTTGGTGATTTCCAGGAGCTACCGCATCTGCATGGTCGTGATATTATCACCAATAGCGCACAAGCAATCGCTAGTCTGCATGAGCTCACCCTAGAAATGGATCAACGCTATAAGCGCTTCAATGATTTTAATGACTTCCTGAAGCAACATCATGAGACAAATGCGAGCGTGAAGGAGCTTGATGACTATAATCGCTTAGCTCCCGCCCATGGTTATGCGCGTTTACCTCATATCTGCCTCATTATTGATGAGTTTAACGAGTGGTTAGTGAGCGATCCTGATTTTAGGCAAGATCTAGAAACCTCTTTAACCCGCTTAGGGCAAAAAGCGCGGTCCGCGGGAATCTATGTGATCTTAGCGACGCAATACCCTAATCGTGAGGTTGTGGCCTCAATACTGAAGAGTAACTTAGGTAATAGGATCTGTCTTAGAGTGGGCTCCAGTAATGACTCGCGCGTAGCTTTAGGTACCTCGAACCTTGATGCCTCCAAACTCCGTCTCCATGGCCATATGATTTGTCGGCTTTCTGGCAATGAGAATAATGGCAAGGAAGAACAAATTGCGCAATCGTGCTTTATCGATGGCGCTGATTTCTTCAACCTGGTTCAAGCAATCTGTGCGGATGAAGCCGAGCGCCAGCAACTAAGCTCCACCGCCGTTCCGCCTCGTGAGGCATAACGCTACCACTATAATTTGTGCAGCATAACACGGCCGCTCTAATCAGTGATTAGCATAACGCGGCCCTCCACCAACTAATGTTGTGCCTGAAGCGCCAATGGTAAGGTATAGTCCTGAGCAAAAACTGGAGGTAAGGCGGAGACGGGCATAACTGCCTCTATCTATAAAGGAGAGAAGCTCTCAAGATAACTCAAAAATCGACCGCTGCCTGTATTTCCTGCTTGAGCCATGACCAACAAGGCATTTATTTCACGATAGATAAGCCTTTTGCTCTGTCCTCAACCTCTTACAAAGTAAATTTACGATGCTTAGGTGGGGTAATGATTACGGCTTGGCTAGAAGAAGACTCGATGGTAAGGCCCTTCCGAGATGAAATGTTGCCAATCTGCTTGCCAAATCAAGTATTTAATCTCTAAGCCAAGCTTAAGCCTATTGAGGCGGCTTGGCTTTTTGCTTTAATATAAAGTCAAGGATGCTGGCAGAGCTGGCAAAGCGCGCCGCCGCACCACCTCAAGAGCAAATAAAGCTAAAGCTTTAATCCCTTAAGCCAAGGAAAAGCAACTCAGGAAAAGCAACCCAGGAAAAGCAACCCAGGAAAAGTAACCCAGGAAAAGCAACCTAGGAAAAGCAACCTAGGAAAAGTAACCCAGGACAAGTAACCCAGGAAAAGCATAAGCTATGACCACCACTGATAAAACAGAGCTAAGCACTGATAAATCAGAGCCCCGCTCCGCTCATGAATTACACTCTGAGCCAGCCGCTCCTGTTGCTCATGATGTTGGTACCAGCACTGCTGCAAGTGCTGCTGCGAACGCTGCTACTAGTAGCAATGCTGCTAGCACCGACAAGAGCTCCTTTATCGCTAATGACGAGCAGGAGCCGAGCGCATCAGCCGACGATGAAGTTGCTGCTGACAGTAAGCAAGATGAAGCTAAGACTGACAGTAAGACTACCCAAGATGAATCTACCCCACCGCAAGTGGAAATAGCTGAACCTGAGTTCTGGCAGAACTATCCTAAGCTCTTAGCAGCTATTACCAGTGAAGCGGCTAAAGCACCTAAGGTACTTACGCCACAAGAAAAGCTAGAACAAAAGGAAAAAGAGCTGTTAGCGTGTCTGGAGTCTTATAACTTAAAGACCGTAATTAAAGATCGCTATCTCACAGTCTATGGCGCTTACTATGATTGTCGTAAGACCAAGAAGTTTACGGCAGAGAATGTAGCATTTCTGCATAATGCTATCTATAAATCGCATAATCTCCAGCTTGCTTTTATCAATAAAAATGGGGCACGCCTTGGCCTTACGGTGTATACCGACCCTGCCAAGCCTAACTATTTAGCGATGTTGGCACAGCATAAGTTTAACCGTGATAGTTACAAGAAAGATGGGGTTACTTATCCTGGATTTAACAGCAAGTTTATCTTAGGCGAAAACGAATCTAACCAGCAAATCTATACTGATTGGCGTATATCATCAGCTCATAGCTTGATTGTGGCCCAAGAGCCATATCAGCGCGAGATTCTTGTCAAAAATCTGCTCCTCGAACTGTGTGTAACCAATCCTCGTAAGGAAGTGGAAATTATTCTGACGGACTCGTATGAGGGACATGAATTTCAAGATTTCCGGATCATCCCACACCTCCGCAATAGCCCTATTCTCACTGATGCAGAGAGTATCATTGCTTACATCAATGAGCTTATCGCTACCATTGAGCAACGTTTAGAACAATTTAATAACGTTGTGGAGCAAGAGATAGCCAAAGACCCTCATCAAGGTCCCCTTGATTTCGATTTCTATAACCAAAAGGCAGAAGAATATAATTATAAGCGCTTACCGCGGATCTGCTTTGTTATAGCGGAGCTCTACCCATGGGGCACTCAGCCTAAATTTAGCCAAGTCTTCGATCGCTTGCTGAAAATGCATCAAAAGGCTGGTACAGTAGGTGTTCATTTTATTTTTGCTACCACGCATCTGACCCCTAGTGTGCTCTGGCCTAGCTTGTTCCATATCTATCCATCTGTCTTCAGCTTTAGATTAGAGAAGGAGCAATACGCCCTGCTGTTAAATCATAAGTATTGTTTACAGGATAGCTTCATTCACCCTTCTAACCAAATCATCTGCTCCTATCCCATCTTTGCCGCAGAGATGACCAAAGAGATTGTGCATATCTATCAGATCACGAATGACAACTTCAATGCTATCGCCTATGCTTTAGAAGATGATTATCATTTCGATAGATTAATCGTCTCTGCTAAAGCTAACGCCCAGCAGGAGACGGGACAAGCGCAGATGCTCGCAGCTACCCCCGAGACCAGCACGACCACAGATAACTCAACTAGCGACTCTACACTTGCGCCAACTGACACTACGCCACCGGGCCAACAGATGCCAGGCGATGGCATAGAAAGTCATGGTCATAGTGCCAAGCTATCTAACGTACTAAAGCATGGAACTAAGGCGCAGGAACATGGCGCCAATAAGCTCAAGCTCAAAACGGGAGCACAATCGCAATTTGTCGATAGCTCGCATGCTTTTTATTTAGCGCCAATCTCTAATGAAGAAAAGCCCCTATTTATCCAAGAGCTGTTACAGGCTTACCAAGATAGCGTTAAGGCCATGCCTGACCCTAGCGGCATGCCTGATTTAAAGTCAGCGCGGATTGAGAGATCCTTACAGCATCCTTATGCTCAGTGCTACTTTTACTATATGAGGGATGAGCGCAAAGGTGGTGTGATTGTAATAAGCGATCCTAGAACTAAGTCCAATATTATCGACTTTATCTATGTACCAACAGAAATGCAGAACCGCCAATTTGCTCAGTTGATGTGGGAATCGCTCATTAACCTCTTCCCTAAGAATAAGATCAAAGTCTGGCAGGCCATGGTTCCTTATCGCGATAAGAAGAGTATCAACCTCTTTGTGAATAAACTCCACTATCAAATTGTGGAGATGTTCAACGAAGAGTCATCCGATGATAACGAGACATTCTTATTGCTGCGCCGGGACATGTCGCATCCTATCACCATGCCGCACAAGGGCTATAACTATGAGACCAAGAGCGAAAAGCCCCAGTCCTAGAGCCTGACTCTAAGCTCAAGCTCTATTAGGCTCCAGCTCTAGCTAGAGCACTATGACTAATGGCCATATGCTAATGTTCAAGCTCTAGCTAGAGTACTATGTAATAGTCCTCCTCTAGCACTATCTCCTATCACCATTCCTAGAGATATACCATAGAGGCGGACAGGCAGTACTCCCGACATTCAAGTTGCCATGGGGCTCTGGTGGTTTTGCTAGCCCCGCTGTCCCTGGTAACCCCAGTGGCTATGGCACCACTGGTGGCCCTGGTAGCCAGGGTGGCTATACAGGACTGTCATAAATTAGCAGGTAAACCACTGAGATTAGAAAGAT
>Cebus_capucinus_imitator_PRJNA485217_SSR093__coassemble_476_pt1 | contig 16022 bp, 7 predicted proteins | sample Cebus_capucinus_imitator_PRJNA485217_SSR093__metabat2_low_PE_002 | metagenome-assembled genome bin Cebus_capucinus_imitator_PRJNA485217_SSR093 | reverse complement strand
CAACTTCTGTAGCCAACTTCTGTAGCCAACTTCTGTAGCCAACTTCTGTAGCCAACTTCTGTAGCCAGCTTCTGTAGCCAACTTCTGTAGCCAACTTCTGTAGCCAACTTCTGTAGCCAACTTCTGTAGCCAATTTCTGTGGCCAATCGCTGTGGCCATCTCTTCCACTAAACTCTCATGATCATCTTGGGCAATCTCTTTCCCTAAGTTTGTATCATTACCTTAGCAAGGCTATTACGCTGGCCCTGTCTTATCTTCAATTAAGCTTTGCTCTCATATGGAGACTTTATGCCCTTTTCCCTTAATTAAGCCTATAGCTAAGCTATAGCGGCGCTAATACTGCGCTAGAACTGCTCTAGAATTGCTCTAGAATTGCCATTGGGGCTTAGCTATAGCTACGCTCTGGCTTAGTTAGACTTGCACTTTGGTTTAGTTTGAACTGCACTTTGGCTTAGCTAGTATTGCTACTTAAGAGGTTTTGGTAGGGGGAGTAACTTCCAAAGCTTGTGCTATCTATTGGTATGCACTTTAAGAGCAGGAGAGCTTCTTCTCCTAAGACTACCCTCAAAAAAGGATGCTCCTTATTTTATTGCAACTATAATGCAGGTTATGTGGGAGCAGATTACTTTACCAAGACTTCTTAATTAATAGCACTATAGCAATATTGCTTGTTTTATAACGGAACGGGAGATGTGCAAAGCTGGGATAAATATCAAGCTTTACAGGACTGTCACAAATTAGCAGGTAAACCACTGAGGTTAGAAAGATATGCTGTTGCTCTCTGGCGCTACTTATAAAGTAGTATGCAGGCCTGGCATTAGCGCTAAAGTGAAGCTTTGTTGGTAGATATCCTTAGACAAGCCCTCTTAATTTATGACAGTGCTGTTTAGTCTAGAAATGATAGAATAAGCATGGTTAGCGATAGCTTTATCAGCATTTTCATTAATGATTTATCTCAGGTGGAAGCAGAGTTGCAGCCTCGGTTTATACCTTAGATGTTACTTTATCTTGATGTACCCATTTTCGCTGCCTATTCTCAGCAGATTTTGGGATTGGTACTAGTGTCCTATTGCCAACTTACTAGGTAAGTTGCCTTTTGCCATATAACCCTGATGTTTGCAGCTAATCGTGGGCGTTTATCCCTATACATACAGATTCATTAAGGGGTACACCAGCTAGTAAGATTAAGCTTGCTCTCAAACTATCTGCAGGAACTCAGGCTGTCTGCTGGCTCCTTAGCTTGGCAGTAGTGCTTGCTTAGCTGAGCGTCTGGGTGTAGCTGCCGCGCTTAGCTTCTGCGCTTACTACCTTTGCTATAACTGAGAGGAACTGTCCCAGTTGCCTGAGAAAATAAGCGGGGCTTGTTTTCCCTATCTTTGCTTGAGGAATGCTGGACTTTAGGCCCCATTCTGCTAGATCGAGCGTTATTTCATGCCATTAATTTCCCAGACCATTTTCTAGAGCATTTTTCCCAAGAAAAAGCTTAATAATCCCCTAACTGCGCCGTTTATAAAGTTATCTAACTATCCTAGTTTTAGCTTACATATGCTTACTATTTCCCTATAGTCATGCCTATCAGCGTTAAGCAGGCATTTGCCTTTATCTCTATTAAGCAGCTTCTTGGAAGTAATGTCACTCTTGTAAACCTAAGATAGCCTAATTAAGACTGAAATAGCTTGAGCTTGAGAAGGGCTAAGTAATCAAGGTTAATCTAAGTAAACCAAGTGCAACTAAGTAAACCAGTTGCATCTAAGTGAGACGAAGAAGAGTCGTGGTAAGAGGTTGTAAGAATAAGCAGTAACAGCTGGGCCTACAGCTTTGGCTATAAATAGCTGTTTAGCAATAACTATAGCTAAAGAGCAGCGAGAAGAAGCGGCGAGCAAGAACCGTACATAAAGCTAAAGAGGCGCTAAGTAAGAGGCAGTAAGAAAAGTGCCCTCGCTTATAAATAAGCTATGAGGAAAGTAGCTCTGAGCAGTTGGGGCAAACCATATCTTTACTTTTCATGAGAGTAGTGTCTGAGCTTTACTTTTCATGAGAGTAGTGACTGAGCTTTTGCTGGTCTGGAGCGTTATCGCAAGATTTTCTCTGGTGATCTTAAGATCACTTGAATTTAGGTGGTTGAGTTCATGCGCATTCGCGATCTTTTAGATAGACAATCAGTTTGTCTTGATGCCGCCCCGGTGAGTAAGGAGGCGGCCATTTCAACCTTAGTGGATATTATGTCGCGCTCGGGCTGTATTAGTGATGCCGCCCGCTTCCGGGAGGCCGTTTTTGAGCGTGAACGTAAGAGCTCCACAGGTTTAGGTGAGGGTATTGCTATTCCGCACGCCAAAAGTGATGGCGTGTTACGTCCTGGCTTAGCCACTATGGTGGTACCAAATGGCGTGGAATTTGACTCTTTTGACGGAGAGCCTGTACACCTCCTCTTCTTAATTGCTTCCCCCCATCAGGCCTCAGATGCACACTTAGATGTGTTAGCTCGTCTCTCCACCTTACTGATGGATGATAGCTTCCGTAAGGGCTTGTTAGCTGCTAAGACTGTCGATGAGTATTTAGAGGTTATCGATAAAGCTGAAAATGCTGAGGATGCTAAAGAAGCTGCGGAAAAGGCCGAGCAAGAGCATGCCGAGCAAGCAGCTAAAGACGATCCTCAGGCAGTTAAACGTCCTAAGTATGACTTAGTGGCAGTCACAGCTTGCCCGGCTGGTTTATCTCATACCTATATGGCAGCTGAAGCTTTAGAGCAGAAAGCTAAAGAGTTGGGTATTACCATCAAGGTTGAAGCTGATGGTGCCGCGGGTAATCGTAATAGCCTCTTACCTGAGGAAATTGCCTCAGCTAAGGCGGTCATTGTGGCGGCTGACCGAGCGGTTGATATTGACCGCTTTGCCGGTAAGCCTATGGTGCGCACCGGTGTGGTCGATGGTGTACATAATCCTGAGAAGCTGATTAAACAAGCCTTAGATCCAAAGTGCCCGGTATACCGCTTAGGCACAGCTCATATCGAGTCCTCTAATCTGCCGATGAAGATGTATCGGCACTTGATGAGTGGACTTACCTATATTCTTCCTTTAGCCGCTACCGCCGGTGTGCTCTCCGCTATCGCGCGTCTCGATTTTGTTTCTGGTACCAGCTTAGGCTTGTTCTTAGATACCATTGGTTATAGCTTAGGTACCTTGCTCTTCCCTGTGTTAAGTGCCTTTATCGCTTTCTCAATGGCTGGACGTATGGCACTGGTGGCAGGCTTTACCGGCGGTGTGATGGCCGATATGGCGAGTGCTGGAGTGATTGGTGCGGTCATTAATGGTTTTGCTGGTGGTGTCTCGGCTTATGTCATAGCCCACGTAGCGCAACGCTTCTTAAAAGGCCATGACGCTATGTTTGCCTTGCTGGTATACCCGTTGGCAGGTGCGGTGATTACCACTTTAATTGCACAATTAGTGGTTAATGTGCCTGCTTCGCTTATAGACATGGCGATTAATGAGTTTATTACCTTTGCCGATACCCCAGTGCTGATCTTACTCGGAGCCATCTTAGCGGGCATGATGTCAGCTGATATGGGCGGTCCTTTTAATAAGATCGCTTATGCTACCGGTGTCTTACTGTTAGCTGATTGCTTACCAGAAAATGGACCTGGCTCCATGATTATGGGTGCGGTGATGTTAGGCGGTATGGTGCCACCTTGTGCGGCCGGCTTAGCAGCTCGTTTCTTAGCCCCACAGCGCTTTACCTTAAAAGAGCAGCATAATGGCGCGGCTGCTATTTTTAAAGGTTTCCTCTTCATTACCGAGGGGGTAATTCCTTACTTAGTCACCCGCCGTTTACGTATGGCCTGTATCTTAGGCTCGGCTATCGCGGGTGCTTTAAGCATGTATTTCCGCTGCGCTATTCCAGCACCGCATGGTGGTGTCTTCTTGATGCCTATTGCTTTAAATCCACTTAACTATGTCTATGCTTATGGAGCTGGTATCTTAGTGGGGGCTCTGCTCTTCATTATCTTACGCCCAGCTTTAACCGAAGCAGAGATCCAGGAGAAAGAGGCTCATGCCACCGCAGCGGCCGCAGTTAGGGCCGCAGCTCAAGCTGCCGCTCCAGCTTCTGCCCCTGCTCAAGCTGGCACTACTAACTCAGCAGATACTAATGCCACTGCTAGCACTAATGTCACCGCTAGCACTAATGTCCCAGCAGCGACTAGGGTAGCCCCCGAGCAAGCTACCACGAGCACTGCGGATGCCGCTCCGGCTATCACCAGCATCAGTGCTGATTCTGCAAAGCCTACGGCTTAACGTGCAAAGCCCAGTGCTTAATAGGCAAAGCCTAGAAGGCTTAACGTGCAAAGCCTAGTGCTTAATAGGCAAAGCCTAGGTCTTAACGTGTAGAGCCTAAGGCTTAACGTGCAGCGCCGCAGCTGCGCTCAAGAGCTACCTAAGAGGTGTTTTTCCTGATTAAAGTGGACATACGGCAATCTTAGCCGCATTACCGCTGGCCTCAGTCTTTCTCCAGGTGAGGCTATTGCTAGCCCGAGTTTTGAGAAGAAATAACCACCGCTTCTCAGGCGCGGCGCTAGCGTCAATAGCCCGGCTCACTCTTTCCTGCTCTCCTGCTGCGTTCCTGCTGCATTCATGCTGTACTCTTGCTATTGCTCGCTTGAGCTATCTCCATTTTTCAAGCATAGCTAACCATCTTCCCATTCAGTCTATTCTTTTCCCTCTTCCCCCCTCTCCTTCCTACTCATTTCCTCACAATTAACCAGCTCCAATATTAAGCAGCTCCAACTGTCTGAAGCTTAGCCTCCAAGATAATCAAGCTCCATTGCCTGCAAACTCTAGCCTCCTGTCAGAATAAAAAGCCCGCAGAAAGCGGGCTCGGGAGCTTGGTAGCGTGATTTTGCTGATATTGGGGCTAAGGTCAGCGGGAAGCTATTTACTGTTGGCACTGACCTAATTAAAGGTGGTGCTGAGCTTTTGTAAGAACTCCACAAGTTTTTCATGGAGCTTACTCTCGTCTTGAGCTTCCGCCCTATTAATGAGCAGCCCCTGGTCATAAACCATAGCATTAGGCTCTAGCATAGCAATGGTGCCAATGGTATTAGCAAAGCTATCTTTATCGGCAAGACAAATAGGCACAATGGTTTTGTTAGAGAGGTCGTACTTATCTAAGAAACTATAAAAGGCCCCCGGCATGTCATGCCACCAATTAGGGTAGCACAGGTAGAGCGTATCGTAATCGTCGATGCTTAAAGGCTCGTCATCGGTAAGTTCAGGATAGTTTTGGTTATTAAGCTCTTCCTTTGAGACTTCATAGAGATTATCAATAGTGCGCGGATAGGTATTTGTAGTGGTGATCTGATAGAGACGAGCTCCACTAGCTTTACTTAAAGTTTGGGCAATGTACTCTAGAGCCGGCAATGCTTGCGCCTTGTGCCTGCCTTTTTTCGGTACTAAGACGTAGGTAGCTCCGGTTTTACCATCGACCTTAAGAGCTTGTGCTGCTTTAACAGTAAGAGGTTGGGGTAGGGTATTAGGACCAAAATACACCACCAGCGCCCGTGAGCCTAAGAAAGGAGGCACATATAGTGAAGCATGCTTTTCAATGCTGGCAATAGCGGCATCAACTAACTCTTTACGCTGCTGGAGCGATTCTTGATAAGCTTCCTTTTGTTCTGCGGTTTGCTTCTTGGTGATGTTCTCTACTTTCTCCTGTAAAGAAAGCTTGGCTTGCTGGTTGGCCCCAAGATTATCCGGGCTCGCAGCGGCGTTGCCGCTGCCCGTAGCTGTGTTGCCACTGCCAGTGGCTGAGTTGCTAGAGCCTGCAACAGCGTTACTAGAGCCTGCAACAGCGTTACCTCTGCTCTTTTGCTTATTATCTTGCTTACTATTTTGCGGCGATGCTTGCGCCAATGCGGGCTGGAACTGCGGCGCATCAGTGCATGTAGCTGCGCTATTAGTAGTGTTGTCTGTACCGCATGTGATAGCTGATTTCGCATCATGGCCATTATCATTACTAGCCTGGTCAATAGTACTCTTAGCTAGCTCACTGGCGCTGCTAGTTTTATCACTAGTTTTACCACTCTTATCATTTTCGCTGAGTTCTTGCTCTTGCAAAGGAGTAGAGCTGACCGTGCCTAGTTCTTCGCTGGTCTTATTTGGCCTGTCTTTATTGGTAGAGGTTGCTTTAGTACTAGGAGTGGACTGCGACTGCGCTTGAGACTGCGCTTGTGCTTGATACAGAGTCTGCGCTTGTGTCTTGTCCTGAGCCCAGGCGTTCTTGTACTCTGATGCTGTTTCCGTCTTGGTTACTAATGTTGCTACGTCAGTGCTGCCAGTACTTTTTGGCTTAATGGCATCAATCTCAGGCTTATTTGGGCGAGGGGGCGACTGATAAGACAGCCAGTTAGTATTAGATTCCGCATCTTGAGGGAGAGTCTGGATTTGTAAGGAGCGGTTTCCACTACCTGGTTCGAGAAAGAAAAAAGGGCAGGCGATAGCAGCCAGCGCAAGAATGAAGCCGCATACAGCAGCACAGCGAGTGTAGGAAAACGGTTTCATCGATTTACCTCAGGAAACCTGAACTTGCAGGTGCGGGAGGATTGATAAAGGAAAAGTACGACCGATGTGATGCATAAATTAAGTTAGCGCCATGATTATGCCCTATGGTTCCAAGCTAAGCTCAAATGCCAAAACCAAACTATAGGTGCTGCTTCTCTCGCTACCTAAAGCCTAATAGTTGATGTCCTGTCTCGTACCTCTAGCTCGTATATACAGGCAGCATCTTTAGCCGTCATTTTAAGCAGTAATTTTGAGACGTCATTTTGAGCCTGTATCTCCTGCCTGGTATGAACATGCACGCCCCCATATCCTAGCGTGCCTCTAGTCTAAAAGCCCTATAGCCTAGAATAATCATAGCCAAGCATACCCATATCCTCGAATGCCCCCCTTTGGCCCCTCTGATGGTATCAATGTGTGGTCGTTACGGTATTTGGCCAAACTAACATGTTGAGCATAGCTAAGCTTAAGCCTTGAGCTAAGTCTTAATAGTTAATTGAGCAAAGCTAGTGCAGACAAGAAGCCACGGGGATGGGCTATCGCTTGTCTGTACCTGAGAAAGCACAACCTAGCACGGCAAGCGGCCGTAGCGGAGCGTTGTTAGTACCGGCATGCTGCCATATCGGCGCGTTGCTAGCCCCATCGGGTTTTTTCTTGCACTTAGGCATCGCGCGCGGTAGTGGCCGTCCCATTGGGTGTGGCTGCCGCATCTTTAGCTGGTGCTGTGGCCTGATTTACTTTGTTGGTCTCGACCTTTTTATTCAGGAGTAGGCGTGGCGCTACGTTTTTTAGCCATTCATGAATGAGTCTTTCGCTATCGGTAGTGGCATCCTCACGACTTAAGACTAAGCCGCTATTGGAGGCGAGATAAGCATTAGGCTCGTATTCGGCAAAGATACTAAAGGTCTTAAAAGCGCGGCTGCCACCATGGGTACAAAAAGGAATGATAATGCGTCCCGACAAGTCATACTTTTCGAGGAAAGAGTACAAGGGCATGGGGAGGTCATACCACCAAATAGGGTAGCCGATAAAGACCACATCATAGGAGCTTAAATTAAGAGGTGGATATACCTGAATAGGCGGATGCTCTTCGGTATCTAACTCCAGCGAGGCTTGATAAATCAAGGCATCATGAGAGCTAGGATAGGAGGTGGTTTTGCTTAAGCGATAGACATCGCCTTGAACCTCTTTAGCAATCACATGAGCCACATGCTGGACGGTGCCCCGGCGTTGCTGATTTTTGGTAATAAAGACCGAAGCACCAGTAAGCTCATCAAAGTCATCATTACGAGTTTGCTCGGGCTGGCTAAAGTAAATAATGGCGCAGCGTAAAGCACCGTTATCGTTAGGATTATCAATAGTGACTAAACGGGCTAAAGCAGCTTGGGCTTGATTTAAGCTAGGTTGCATGACATTAGCCGCGCTTCTTCTATTACTATTGCTGCGATTGCCTAGGGTGCTATGAGGCTGTCCTAGCGTGCTATTAGCTTGCTCCAAAGAGCTATTAACTTGACCAATGGTGTTATGAGCGTCAGTATTTCTGCTATTAGTATGATTAGGGCTAATGAGGTTAGTACTAGAGGCACCTATATCATTACCAGTGCCAGCGGCATTGCTATCCCCTGCATAGCTTGCTCCAGCATTGTTTGTCCCCGCATAGCTTGTCCCAGCATAGCTGCCATTACTGGTAGCACTAATATTACGGGAAGTGCTGCTATTATCACTAGTAGTGCTAGGCTGCAGTTCTAGTGCATAACTGTTGTCTCCAGGATGGCTAGTGCTAGCTTGTCCTTGGGTTTCATTAAGATTGTCTTCAGGTCGATAAATGAGATTACCAAAGGGGTCGCGATAGGTACGATTACGTTCTCTGGTGAGGGAGCTTGGGGGATTAGGTGAATTAGTTTGTGGAACTGTCTTAATATCGCCATAAAAGCCTGTGCCTTGTGATAGCGGCGGGAGGTCGCGATTAAGCTCATCAGCTTCATTTAAGGCACTAAGATTATTGGTGCTATCTAATTCACTAAGCTCATCGAGGTCATCATCTTCAGGCTCGACACCACGAAGATTTTCTCTAAGGCTATTATTAAGACGATCGTCCAGGTCTAATTTGCTAGATTGCTTCTTGGTGTCATCAATATCGTCTTGACCTGAGGCCCATTTATCCCGTACAGGATGGGCAATGGGAAAAGAGGTGGTAGCAGCATTGGCCGTAGAGACACTAGCGGCAGAGGCTGGGGGCGTCACAGCGAGCATGCTAGTACTCATAAGCGCTATGCTTAGAGTTAAGATATTGCTGGAGATGGTAGAAGGCATGATTGGCCCCTAAGATCAAAACTACAAGAAAGAGCCGGGCGTAAGTTCCTATTTTACTCACGCACGGGGCCAGGTTGCTTTTTTCTTTGTATAAGACCTGACCTAACTAGCTGTAATAATTTGCTGGCGGTAGTGTTGTTTCTCCTTATTAAGTATCGTCCTTGCGTTTAGCTCATGGGCTTAGCCCCTGGGGGAGCGCCTGCCTTAGCTGCTGCCAGTTAATGGGTTGAGCTTCAGAGTTATCGCCGGCTCTAGCCGCTGCTGCCAATCCATGGGGGAGCCTTATCCTAGCTGCTGCTAGCTCATGGGGGAGCTCTGCTCTAGCACTTGGCGAAAAGTTATATAGCATATATACATTTAGTAGCTCAGGTTAATCTGAGACTGCTCTAAATATATCATGCGTAAAATCTCAGTTTAAGATTTAAATCTTGGTTATATATGGGATTCTTTGTTAACTTATTGCTTTAACTAGTGCTCAAGCATGGTGCAGGTGCCCAGCTCAGCACACTATCGGCTGAGTACACATCCTGCTGAGTAGCCCCTGATTAGTGCACATCATGCTGAGTGCGCATCCTGCTGAGTGCACGCACAGCCTCTAGATCTTTCCTCTTAGTAGCAAGCTATTCAGATAAGCTGTTGGTTGTTTGTCCTACTCCCCACCAGAATACTCCCGATAAGAGTACTACTAGCAAGACTGCTCCCGATAATACTACTGCCCACAAGACTACTACCAGCAAGACTACTACCAGCAAGACTACTATTCGTCCATGAGCCCCTTACTACCTGTTATATCACTAGGCTTAGCACCTCAAGTGGCACTTTAAGCTGTTGTTGCGGCACTTTCAGTAGTTGTGGTGACATCCTTGCTCCCTCTTAGTTACATCAGAGCTCCCGCCATATGGCACTAGGGCTGGTAGCGGTGCTGTTGCATGCAGTATTAGCGTGACATGACCACGCTATCTGGGATGCTGGATTATCACTATCGTTACCATACATTATGTAGTGTATAGACAGTAGTTTATGGGCTTTAGTGCATATTCCGTAGTGATTTGCTCATGGAGAGCATAGTCTAGTCGCTAAGTAGGTGCAGATAAGAAAGACAGGCTATTTCTCTGGGGTAGGAGAGAGGAAGTGATAATTCTATAACTTAATACTCACATTGGCACGAGTTTGTGTAGGTTGCGTTATATAGCCATGAGATAGGCTTAGTACTGGCCTTAGCTACCTTTACATCTTAAAAATTGAACTCAATGCTTACGAAATAATAGCTAAACGTTGCGTAGTCTTAACCACTTCTAAGACCTTATTAAGCCTTTTCTCTAGGGCGAGCTCAGGAAAGTCACAAAATCTCAAAGAAGTCGTGCCAATGTGAGTAATACTTGATTATGGCAAAACTTTCTCCTTGACCATTGTAAGCAACCAGCGGCAGTTTTGCCGAAAAAATCATAGATTTTTTGTCAGCGCCCCCATCAGGGGGCATAAAACCAGGGTAGCCGCAACTTCAATTTAGGCGCAATCTCAGTTAGTACTGAGCTAAGCTCGAGAGGTATAGAGACGATATAGAGTAAATAGGGCTTATGAAAGAAGAAATAAAGTGATAGAGCTTAGATAGAGTGATCTTGAGGGAACATCCTGACAGGACGGAAATAAGCTAATAGAGTGGGAATAAGCTTATAGGTCAGGCTTAGTAAAGATAACAAGAGATGTAGCGGGATGAGAGAAGTAATAGGGGGACGATGAGATAAAGAGCAGCATATAAACTGGCGCTAAGTGGGATAGGGGACGGGGTAAGAGCAGCTGTCCCGTCCCATAGCAGGATTTATCTGTGAGAGTTTGTGCGAGATGATATAAATCCTGAAAAATGTCTAATCAAGAAAGAAGCGCGCCGTACCAGTCTGGTAAGAAGCGCGTCGTCGCAGCTAGGAAAGCTGCTAACAGCACTCGTCTTGGTCTCTGTCTGAGACTAAGCCTGAGGGGCATCCTGGAATTCAGCTCGGAATTCAGCTTGAATTTCAGCCTAGTTGGCCCGGATGGAGAGCTTGGTAAGGCTGAGTTCTCTGGCTTAGTTTTCTAGCTTAGTCTCTGGCTAGTCTCTGACTTAGTTATCTTGCTTCTATAGAGCGTGTTTTAGTAGCTAATCAGGCGGAGTGCTTTGTCGTCAGTGGGAAAAACTCTTAGTAGTCAGCGACGACCGTGACTCGCTCTTGTGGGTGCTTATTAGCCACAGCTTCGTCTACCATAGCCTGAGCAAAGTCTAAGTAGCTTACCACGCTCTCACCTTTGCTATTGACGATAAATTCCTCACCACCTAAGGTGTACTTGCCCGTAGCAGGGCCATCAGCACGGAAGTCGGCAGCAGGACTGAAGTAAGTCCACTTAACCTCAGGGTGCTTGCGCATCTCGGCTAAGGCCTTACCGGTAGCAGTAGCCACTGGCATATAAGACTCAGGGAAGTCAGGAGATTGCATCAGCATCTGGGTGTGCTCTTTATCGAGGAAGAGGGTACCAGCACCGCCGACAACGAGTAAGCGGGTGTTGCTGTTAGCTAAAATCTGAGCTAAGTGCTTGATGTGCTCAGGATGCTTTGGCATCTCTTCAATTGTCCACACACCAAAGGCGTCGAACACGACATCAAATTTAGTCAGGTCTTCGCGGGTTAAAGCAAAGACATCTTTGATAATGGCCTCAGGAGCTTTAGTCTTGTTCTCGCCACGAACAATGGCGGTAACCGCAAAGCCGCGCTTCAGGGATTCGTTGACTAAGGCTTGACCAGACTTACCATTGGCACCAATAACTGCAACTTTTAAAGACATGGTTTTTACTCCAACACATCGAGAAAACGGGGGAGACAACAGGATGCTGAGTTAAGCAGAGTTTGAGCTTTTTCTATCTGCAAAGAAGCGCGCCGTACCAGTCTGGTAAGAAGCGCGCCGCCGTAGCTAGGAAAGCTGCTAACAGCACTCGTCTTGGTCTCTGTCTGAGACTAAGCCTGAGGGGCATCCTGGAATTCAGCTCGGAATTCAGCTTGAATTTCAGCCTAGTTGGCCCGGATGGAGAGCTTGGTAAGGCTGAGTTCTCTGGCTTAGTTTTCTAGCTTAGTCTCTGGCTAGTCTCTGACTTAGTTATCTTGCTTCTATAGAGCGTGTTTTAGTAGCTAATCAGGCGGAGTGCTTTGTCGTCAGTGGGAAAAACTCTTAGTAGTCAGCGACGACCGTGACTCGCTCTTGTGGGTGCTTATTAGCCACAGCTTCGTCTACCATAGCCTGAGCAAAGTCTAAGTAGCTTACCACGCTCTCACCTTTGCTATTGACGATAAATTCCTCACCACCTAAGGTGTACTTGCCCGTAGCAGGGCCATCAGCACGGAAGTCGGCAGCAGGACTGAAGTAAGTCCACTTAACCTCAGGGTGCTTGCGCATCTCGGCTAAGGCCTTACCGGTAGCAGTAGCCACTGGCATATAAGACTCAGGGAAGTCAGGAGATTGCATCAGCATCTGGGTGTGCTCTTTATCGAGGAAGAGGGTACCAGCACCGCCGACAACGAGTAAGCGGGTGTTGCTGTTAGCTAAAATCTGAGCTAAGTGCTTGATGTGCTCAGGATGCTTTGGCATCTCTTCAATTGTCCACACACCAAAGGCGTCGAACACGACATCAAATTTAGTCAGGTCTTCGCGGGTTAAAGCAAAGACATCTTTGATAATGGCCTCAGGAGCTTTAGTCTTGTTCTCGCCACGAACAATGGCGGTAACCGCAAAGCCGCGCTTCAGGGATTCGTTGACTAAGGCTTGACCAGACTTACCATTGGCACCAATAACTGCAACTTTTAAAGACATGGTTTTTACTCCAACACATCGAGAAAACGGGGGAGACAACAGGATGCTGAGTTAAGCAGAGTTTGAGCTTTTTTTGGCTGCCGCCCTTGTCATGCGCATGCTCTTGTCATGGCGCATGCTCCCTTCGGCTTACCTGCCCTTTTTCAGAGCGCATGCCCTGTGCAGGGCTTAAGCTACTTTGCTCAGTTTGTGAGAGCTTACTAAGTCTTGCTTAACTGTTTATTAAGCTCTGGTTGTCTGTTGATGGTTGTATGATAAAACCTGATATATATCTTGAAAAGTACGCACTTTTTCGTGATTTAGTTACTTTAACGTGACCTTTGGATAGTTACATGGGGAGGCGCGCTAATTTTTTTTTGATTATTTCTAGTGCGCATAATTTTGACCTAAGGTTGGGCGTTATATCTTAGAGAGCCCCCTTGCAAAGCAAAGTCTTCTCCTCCTCTTGAGCTTATGTTTGGCCCAAGGCTGTCTCTGATAATCATCAAGGCATATGTCTCTCTCTTGTTATCCCTAGGCTAGCCCTATTAAGTATGGTCGCAGGATATGAGTGCTGCGATGAGTGCTACTATGAGTGCTGCGATGAGTGCTACTATGAGCGCTGCGATGAGTGCTCTTTTGTCTAGATGCTACGATGACAGCATGGATTATCGTTATAATGAGATAAACATTCACTGAATCTCCCTATAGAAGAGGTAGCGAGGTAAGAGTATTACCTATAGCTAGATGTAGCGTAGCCATACATAGCATGAGACACTAGCCGGGCCTACATAAAGTACAGCACAGTCATAGCCCATGTGGAATGAGGCACTAGCCTGGCTCACATGAAGTGTAGCGTTAGCGTATATGTAATGTAGCGCGAGCATAGATGACTTCTATGCGACAGAGCTCTGGCTTAGAGGTTGTACTATTTCATAGTACATTGAGGCTAGGATGAGGAGATTGAGATTACAGTTGCTGGTGGCATTTGTTGGTGGTGTCTTCTAATGACAGCAAGCGCTTACCTGACAAGCTCAAAATAAGCAATTGTGCCAACTAGTGTTTGGTTTAGCATGTGGGAGCAAGGATACCTAGCGCTCATAGAATAAGGGCGCTTAGCGCTCATGGAGTAAGGACAAATCGAGGAGAGCAAGATGAGTGATCTTAATCAGCTACTGATGGATCGCGAGGCTTTAATGCAATGCATTGTGCAGCAGATGACAGCCTTGATGCAAGATACTTACACCTTGAACATTGGCGATAGCATTAGCCTTCATCGCTTTGACCAATCTGTGCCTTGCTCGGGCACCTGTCTTTATAAGCCAATGCTGTCTTTTATGGTACGCGGTCATAAAACCTGTATCTTAGGTAAGCGCACTATTCACTATGAATCAGGTGATCTCTTTATTACCGGCTTAGATATTCCAGCGCAATTCCAAGTAAGCAATCCTAGTCCGGATCGGCCTGGTTTCTCCGTGGCTTTTATCTTAAAACCAGATATTCTTCAGGAAGTAATTGAGCAATTACCTCCTTTGCCTGATTATGAACTCTGCGAGTGCGATAGTTGTACCTTATCTGACCAGGCTACCGCTAGTGAGCTCTTAACCTTATATCGCATTCTCGATATGTATCAGCGCGGGCAGTATAATGACCTCTTAGGCAATTTAATTGTCAAAGAGCTCTACTCGCTTGTCTTAACCTCCTGCCATGGTATGGAATTGCGTCGCCTTTCCACTGCGGGAGCCCAATCTTCCAAAATCGCGAAAGTTATCCACTATATTCGTGATAACTATCGTAGCGATATTGATATCGAAGCTTTAGCTGATATGGCTTATATGGCCGTGCCTACTTTCTACAAGCACTTTAAGCAGGCTACCTCGCTTTCGCCTTTGCAATACTTAAAGCGGATGCGTCTTTATGAGGCTAAGCGCTTAATGCTAAATGAGGCTTTATCAGCCTCAGCTGCTGGTTATGAAGTAGGCTATGTTAGTGAGCAACATTTCTCGCGTGATTATAAAAAGCTCTTTGGCCGTCCTCCACTTCAGGATGTCCGCGTATAAGAGCATAGCCTCGAAGCTTAGAAGTAAAGCTTAGCAATTTCGACTTTTACTTGTCTAAAGCCAGACCTAGCAGTAGGCCAGGCCTAGCAGGGGGACCAAGCAAGCTGTCAGGATGAGTAAGATGCCTCGTCTTATCTGAGGCAACATTGCGTAAGAATCTACGCCCAAACTTGCAGTCTTAAGTTTGCAGTTTCCCGCTTGTAGTCTGGACCTTGCATTCTCTAGCTTGCGGCGAGTAATGATACCGCTTGCCGTGCTGGTTAGAGCTTTAGTGGGGGATATAGCTTACTTGGGTTAGCCCTTACTAAAGAGAGTGCTCCTTAAAGCCAAGGATAGTACCGAGAGGAGATACAGCCTATGAGCTTGATTAATTGTATCTGCAGCCTCATTGGGCGTATTTTTCAATTAGGCTTGTGCTTCGGCTTCTTAATTGCGATTTTTTTGGTACTACTGCTGGGTGGGGGCATTGCCCTGCTGGTCATGACGCTGAGCTAAATGTACTTAGCGCTACTAGTTTGCTTTAGTTTTTCAGGGCCTCATGGTGTCTGAGTGCCTCTCACCTAAGCTTTATCTTTCTTGAGCTCTATCTTGCTTGAGCGCTATCTTCCTCGCACCTCTTTTCGCCCTCACTGCATTGTGACCACCCTGCATTGTGACACCCTGCCTTGTGCTCATACTGCATTTAACCCGCATCTCTTTTCACCCCCACTTCATTGCGCCCTCACTTTATTTTGCTGGAGATTTCGCTTGAGATCATGATGGCTCTACTATTATGCTCTCAGCTCTCTCTCGCTTTTGCTAGCAAAATGCTTGTCCTTCCCCCTTTCCTTGCTTTTCGCTTTTATTTGCTTTATTTCTGGTGCAGACAGTATTGGTGATATTTGCTTGGATTACTTGTTTGGTGGGCTAGGTTCACTTAGTGGAGCTGAGTCTGAGCAAGTGCGTGTTTGGTGTGGACTATGCTTTGTTATGGTGATGCTTAGCTAAGCCTGGTTATCTCTTGTCAGATTAGCCTGGTTATCACTTGGGCTGATTATGTTATGTGTCAGAGCGTTTACTTGTAAGAATGGGCAGAGCGTAGAAAAGGCTATACTTGCGCTATATAGATATCAGAAGGTATGCAGCCTAAGTTTTAGGCGGAGGGCTCTGAAGACAAAACTGGTAAAGCAGAGTGCGGAGCAGGGAGAAGGTTAGTTCTGAGCTATGGGGGCTAGTTCTGAGCTATGGAGGTTTATAGTTCTGAGCTATGGGGGCTAGTTCTGAGCTATGGAGGTTTATAGTTCTGAGCT
>Cebus_capucinus_imitator_PRJNA485217_SSR093__coassemble_470_pt1 | contig 16177 bp, 7 predicted proteins | sample Cebus_capucinus_imitator_PRJNA485217_SSR093__metabat2_low_PE_002 | metagenome-assembled genome bin Cebus_capucinus_imitator_PRJNA485217_SSR093 | reverse complement strand
CCTGCCGCTATTGCCGGCTTAAGGATAGCCTGCCGCTATTGCCGGCTTAAGGATATCTTGCCGCTATTGCCGGCTTAAGGATATCTTGCCGCTATCGTATGCTAGGGGCTAAGCTTACGCCTTGGCTTAACGCTACAAAGATTAATAAAAGGTAGTAACACTAATCGCTAGTGGCAGTACCCTAAGAGCTTGTACCAGATCACTCACAGCTACGTTTAGCTCTATAAGAGCTAGTGTTAGCCCACTACTAGTTAGTGTTAGTAATAGTGTTATTCGGTGATGGACGCAGAGCTAACAGAGGCTTTAGCCTGATGTGTTTAGGGGCATCATCGCGACTTAGTGGTCGGGCTAAAACAGATCCTATGATGTAATAAGCTTGGTAATCATATTTTCTTATCTTTTTATCTTGGGCAAGTTTGGCTTAGCAAAATCAGGCTTAGCCAAGCCTACTTGAGTAAAGCTAGGCTCAGCAAAGCTAGGCTCAGCATAATCTGCTTACATAAAACTAGTTTCCGCAATTCTTGTCTTAGTAAAACTAGCTGCCGCTATTTCTGTCTAAGCAAAGAGTAAAGCTAGCTTCCGCCAAAACATCACTCATCTTGGCAAGTTAATCTTGGTAAAATATAGCCACACCGAAGAGAGCAGGGGCATTTTACTTAGTACTTAGGGTAATTGTTAGCTCTTAGTAGTACTGTTTGTTCAGGTCGTGACGTGCTTCAGGTAAGCTTAGGCCTATTCATGCTAAATTAATGCTGCATTAGTATAGCCTAGAGATAGGGGGTGTTTGGGGAATTTATATGGCCTCACGCACTATCTATGCGCACTGAAGCTATTCCTTGACGCTGTGCGCATAGAAGCTTTGCCTTGGCGCTATAGCCCGAGACCTAGGATAATCTTAGTTTTTGGCTAAGCCCATAGGATCTTAACTGGTGTAACTGATACAACTGATGTGATGTAAATACCTAAAATTGTAACTGGGGCTATGGCACTGCGCTCTCCTTTTCCCTTTTTAAAGGTAAGTGGTGTTCGGGCTCATTATGAGGCTCATTGTGGGGTTCATTATGGGGGCCATTGTGGCTTTAGGAGGAGCGGTATGTTTAGGCATGTCTGTCTCTACTAAGCTACGGATAGGGCTACGTGTAATAGCGCTTTTGATATTTTAGGTTTAGTTTGGTTCTTGGAGTGGTGCCGAGTTCGTAATCAAGATAGCTACTAAGTAAGTCCGGGCAAGTCAGGCTCATGATAGTCAGAGCAAGTCAGGCTCATGATAGTCAGAGCAAGTCAGACAATATTGCCGGAGCAATGCTGCGTCAAGCAATGCTGCCGGAGCAATGCTGCGTCAAGCAATGCTGCCGGAGCAATGCTGCGTCAAGCAATGCAGCCGGGGCAATGCTGCTGCGGCAGAAAATATTGCTCCTTTAGGAAATTGCTCCTTTAGGCAAGGTTGACTACAGGGCACGCCACGATATAGGTAGAGCTTAGTAGGATAGGAGATAGGCATGTCTACTCAAGAGCAACAAAAGTGTCCAGCTTGTGGTACTAGTGCTGGTTCATCTTGTGGTGCTGGCACCGCTAGTGTTACTAGGACATCTTGTGGTGCGGCGTTACCCCTGCGTCAGGGCCCCGTGATCTCTTTAGCAGATTTAGGAGGCAAGGGTGATGGCTCTTTCCTCAATACCGCTTTATTACAACAGGCTTTAGACCAATGTGGCCAAGCCGGTGGGGGCACTGTGGTTATCCCTGCTGGTACCTGGTGCTCGGGCCCAGTCATGATGAGTAGCCATACTACTTTAATCTTGGAAGAGGGAGCCATTTTACGTGGTGATGCCCGTGATCCTCTCTTTGTGCCAGCTTATATCGGTGCGCCTGCTCAAGCTCATGAAGCCTTAATTATGGCTCATGAGTGTGAAGACATCGTGATTGCTGGTGCTGGTGTGATTGATGGCAATGGCGCTACCTTTGGTTGGGCGGAAGCTGAAGAGTGGCGTGGTCAATTACGTGCGGGTAACGAAGCAGCTTTCTTAGAGCGTTTCCCAGGGGTGAAGACCGCTAATGGTATGCCTCGTCCTTGGTTAGTGGAATTAAGCCATGTGCATAAGGCCGTCTTACAAGGGGTGACCATTAAAGATTCCCCAATGTGGACTTTAGTGTTACGCCAATGTAATGATGTCTTGTTAGAGGGCGTCACGGTCTCGGCTCCTTTAGATGCCCCAAACACTGACGGTATCGATATTATCGCCTGTGACCAGGTGGTAGTGCGTCATTGCGATATCAGCACCGGTGATGACAACATCGCGGTGAAGTCCGGTTTAAATCAAGACGGCTCTCCTGCTTCCCGTAATATCACTATCGCAGACTGTATCATTCGCTCGGGCCATGGTCTCTCCATTGGCTCCGAGACTGCTAATGGTATTGGTGCGGTCACCGTCGACCGCGTGCGCTTCTTAGAGACAGAGAATGGTATTCGTATCAAGTCTGCTCGTGACCGCGGCAATCAAATTGGCCCATTAATCGTGCATGATGCCACCATGACCGATGTGGCCACCCCTATCTTTATTACCTGCTCTTATGGCGGTCAGTCTGGTGCCTTAGGCCAGAGCTTCACTACCACTTTAGATGAAGAGCCAGTCACGGCTACTACCCCATTTATCCACGATATCGAGATTGTGGGCGTTAAGGCTACCGGCGCTCAGTTAGCTACTGTGGTGTCGGGCTTACCTGAGTCCTTGATTAAAGGCGTGCAATTAAGCGATTTAGATATCGAAAGTAAGGTCGGCTTGTTAGGCCGCTACTGCGAGGGCAGTATTATTAACGCTAAGATTAAGGTAGCTGAGGGCGAGCCTATTGTGCGCGGCCCTGAGTATCACCTCCGCGAAGCTCGCTAAGCAGCTTAGCCGCGTAGCTGGAAGCAGCTTAGCTTCTAAGCTAAGGCCAAACGCTAAGACAAGAGGCTAAGGTCATCCCTATTGCTACGGGCACGCCATGCTGCGCAGTTCTCTGTGTGGAGCACTATGTATACTACCTGATGGTCACATACCTGATAGGCGCCTAGTGGTACAGCAGCCGCAGTTTGTGATGTGCTGGATGTGACGTGCTAGGTGAGACATGCTAGGTGAGACATGCTAGGTGAGACATGCTAGGTATGGCGTGCTGGGGGTAGCGTGATTGGTGTGATGCGCTAGGCGCTCTGTGTCTGGACTATGTGACGATTTTTCGATATGGGACGCAGCTTGGTTGTGGTGTAGTGTTAATCATTACGGCCTCATCCAGTTGCAACAGAGAGCACTCTTGTGAGTGCTCTTTTTTTTTTGGTGCCTACTGCTGTTTTTGCTGGCGGTGGGGGCAGCATAATAGTGGCAATAGTGGTGCCTGCGATAAATATCACATTTTTTTATGGGTAGGGTGGTAGTGTTGAAACTAGATATAGCGAAGGAGGATGGGCTTGGTGGTGTGACAGGAAAAATGGGCAAGAAAAGGGCAAAACTAGTGATAATGTTTTGCAGGTGTTTTAGTTAGTATGTGGTAACTAGGAATGGCTAATCTACGGGCGGAGCCCGTGCACATCATCTTTATTTAGTGTGCTAGAGGAAAAGTAGGATTTTTTGCTTTTTGTGCGCTCATAGACATTTCCCATTTATGAGGGTTTGCTCAAAAAGTGTGATGGCTTAAATGACTTATAATAAGGCCTTGTCTTAACAAGCATAGTACTGCGGGATATTATTTCATCATCTATGTGTTAATTTTTTTGTGTGTAGGGCATGTATTAGCGTATAGACGAGTATTCTCGAAAGTACTTTCATAGGGGTCTTCAATGGTTAACGAACTAATGGTGGAGTTGTCACGTTGGCAGTTTGCAGCCACGTCTCTGTACCACTTTATATTCGTACCGCTCACTCTAGGTATCTCATGGCTAGTCTTCATCATGGAGTTAGTCTATGTAGCTACTGGTCGTGTCATTTACCGTGACATGGCTAAGTTCTGGGGTAAGCTTTTTGCGATCAACTTTGCGATCGGTGTTGCTACTGGTATTACACTCGAATTCGAGTTTGGTACTAACTGGTCCAATTACTCTCACTATGTAGGTGATATCTTCGGTGCACCTCTGGCCTTTGAGGGCTTAATGGCCTTCTTCTTAGAGTCGACCTTTATCGGTCTGATGTTCACTGGCTGGAAGCGTTTCTCGAAGCCAACGCACCTCGTTATCACTTTCCTCACCGCTCTTGGTTCCAACTTATCGGCTATGTGGATTTTAATTGCCAATGGCTGGATGCAATACCCAGAGTTTGCGCAATTCTCGCCAGAGAGAATGCGTATGGAAATGGTCGATTTCTGGGGCTTAGTCTTCTCTGACGTGGCTCAAGCTAAGTTCTTACACACTGTTACCGCTGGCTATACCACTGCTGGTATCTTTGTTGTAGGCGTCAGTGCTTTCTTAATGTTAAAGAGAAAGTCCTTACAGTTTGCCAAGCGTTCCATGACCATCGGTATCGTCTTTGCCTTATGCGCTATGGGCGGTTCTGGTTTATCTGGTGATATGTCAGCTTTATTAGTCACCAAGCACCAGCCAGCTAAGCTTGCCGCTATGGAAGCTGAGTTCGAGACGCAACCTGCTCCAGCTGCTTGGTCAGTCTTCGCCATCCCTAATCAGGATGAGATGAAAGAGTCGTTTGCCATTAAGATTCCTGCTCTCTTAGGTCTGATTGCTACTCACTCCCTCGACACTGAAGTTCCAGGTCTGCGTGATATTGTTGCTAAGAATGAAGAGCGTGTACGTTCTGGTTTAATTGCCAACAAGGCTTTAATCGAGATGCGTAGCAATGGTGCTAATGATGAGCTTTTAGCTACTTTCCGTGAGCACCAAAAGGACTTAGGTTATGGCTTACTCTTATACGAGCATGCTCAAGATCCTTTAAATCCATCTGAAGCTGAAATCAAGATGGCCGCTCACTACAGCGTGCCACCTGTAGGTTTAACCTACTATGCTTTCCACGTCATGATCGGTATCGTGGGCCTGTTAGGTCTGTTAGCCGCTGGCGCTGGCTTCTTCCTGTGGTATAAGCGCGACCTCCATACTCGCGAAAAGATCTTAAAGATTTTAGTTGCGATTATTCCTCTGCCATTTATCGCTTGTGAGGCAGGCTGGATCGTAGCTGAAATTGGTCGTCAACCATGGGCCATTCAAGACATTCTGCCAACCTACATGGCAACTTCCACACTCTCGCCTTGGGATGTGGGTATCTCCTTATTATGCTTTATCGGTATTTACACCGTTCTGTTAATTATCGAAATGAAGTTAATGGTAGCCGCTATTAAGAAAGGCCCAGATCTCACCGATCCTGAGCCAGAAGGCAAGGGCTATCCACCATTACCACCATCACCACCATCAGGCGGTGAGAGTGCTCCTGAAGCTAAGGCTGAAGAGAAAGCTCCTGAGGCTGCTGTTGCTGCTGTTGCTACTGCTACTGCCGCTGCTGAGACTCAAGCTGAAACTCCTGCTCCTGCTGAGGCTAAATCTGCTGATGCTGCGGTGGCACCAAGCAAGGAGACTGAAGAGTCCACTGCCGCTACCGCTCAGGATAAGGGAGGTGCCTTAAATGCTGTTTGAATATAGTACTCTCCAAGTTATTTGGTGGATTTTAGTGGGCGTGCTCCTCATTGGCTTTGCGCTCACCAACGGCACTGATATGGCCGTATCAGCACTGTTATTTAAGGCAGGCAAAAACTCCAAAGAGCGTGGCGCTATTATTAGCACCATCGTTCCTCACTGGGACGGTAACCAGGTATGGCTTATCACCGCTGGTGGCGCTATTTTCGCTGCTTGGCCTGAGGTCTATGCCGCTTCTTTCTCCAGCTTATACTGGGGCATGCTGTTAGTCTTATTCGCTATTTGGTTACGTCCATTAGCTTTTGACTATCGTAATCACCGCACCGATGAAACCTGGCTCAAGCGCTGGGATATTGCCTTAGGTGTTGGCTCTTTCTTACCAATCTTGCTCTTTGGTGTAGTGTTTGGTAACTTATTACAGGGCTTACCATTCTGGGCTGATGAGAATGTGCGCTGGCACTATGACGGTACTTTCTTAACCGCTCTGCTGCCTTTATTAGACCCATTCTCGGTTCTCTGTGGTTTAGTCAGCGTCACCATGCTGTTAACCCAGGGGTGCCTCTGGATCCAGCTCCGTACTGTTGACCAGATCGGTATTCGTATCCGTGGCTTAACCTTTAAGTTAGGTATGGCCACCGTGCTCTTATACTTAATCGCTGGTTTATGGGCTTACTACTTTGACGGTTATGCCTTAGTAGCTGATGCTCCTGAGGGCTCCTTTAACCACATTACCGACAAATCGGTTGAGGTGGTAGCTCACGGCTTATTTGCTAACTATGGCCATTTCTGGCTCTTATGGTTAGTACCTATTATCTCCGTAGTGTGCTTGTTCAAAGCCGCTAACGCTGGTGGTAAAGGTAAGGCCGTCAAGGGCATTATCTACAACAGTCTCGGTATCGCTTTTGTGATCATGACTGCGGCTATTGCGATGTTCCCATTTGTCATGCCATCGAGCATTGACCCTAATTCGTCCTTAACGATTTGGGATGCTACTTCGTCGCACCTGACCTTACAAGTTATGTTCTATGCTGTGCTTGTCTTTGTGCCTATCGTGCTTATCTACACGGTTTGGGCTTACCGTCGCATGTGGCATCGTGCTTCGGAAGAAGATGGCGCCGGCTATCATTAATAGCGTGCTGTAGAGCTCAGCGTCAGCTCTGGCTAAGCTATGCTTAGCAAAGCTAGACCCAGGGCTATATGCATAAGTCCTGGATCTAGGCTACAGAGCGTCATAGCTTGACAGAGCGTCATAGCTTGCAAGCTTTAAGGCTTACGCTATTAATAAAGGGCAGTTTTTCGTGGTCGCTTTATCTAATCCTATCTTATGATAGGCTAGAGAGAGTCTAAGCTGCCTTCCCCACATTCCCTAGCTCGAGCTGCTGGCTTGGTTAAGCGTTCTCGCCGCCAAGCACGCTATCAGCGCAGCTAAGGAGTGGGGGAAAGAGACCACCTCAAGTGAATACCTCCTCTTTCGTCTTAAGACGAAGATTTCCTGAGGCAAATCTATGATTTATCTAGCTTGGATTTTAGGATTGTTAGGCGTCTGCGGCATTTGCTTAGTCGTCAGCTACTTATTTGATCAGTGGGATTGGTTCTAAAATCGCTACTTCAACACCTTTACAAGACGCCTCGGCTCAGTTAAAGAGCTGGGGGCGCCAAGTACGAAGTGCTTTGCATCTGCTCATGCTGCTGGCGTGGGGAGATGCAATTTTTTTGTGCTTGTTCTATGGACTTATCGTCTTAGGTTTTGCTCCCTTTGTGCTGGAGCAAGATAGTTCTCAACTCTACCTCGCGGGCTATGCTCTCTTACCTTTAGGAGGACGCTTCTTCTTTAGGTTTGTCATTGCTCACGTCATTGCCTATATTTCCTGCCGCTTGGAAATTGTTATTCGCCAAGAATTGGTGGAAAAGCTATTGCGCGTCGGGCCCTTGTCTTTTGCCGTTAAATCATCTTTAAGCACGCTCTTTGTCGATGCTTTAGATGACATCATGCCTTATTTCACCTCTTTCCTGGTGACCATGCGTTATGCCATGGTGATTCCGGTAGTCATCTTGGTCGCCGTGGGCATTGCTTCTCCTACTTCTGCTCTAATTTTATTTATCATGGCGCCCCTTATCCCAATCTTTATGATTGCCATTGGTAAGGGAGCGGAGCGCTTAAATCAGCGGCAGTGGAAGCAGATTACTCGCATGGCCGTGCGTTTCCATGAGGCTTTAGATAAACTCACCTTAATTAGGCTCTTTAATCTAGAACCTTATGAAATTGCGCGGGTTGCCCGCTTAACTAAGCGCTGGCGGGTGGAGACGATGCAGGTTTTGCGCATTGCCTTTATCTCGGCCTTAGTACTGGAGTTCTTTACCACTTGTGGTATTGCTTTCTGTGCTATTACCTTGGGTTTTGCGGTATATGAGCATGGTTTTGATTACACGAGGGCACTCTTTGTGCTGTTGTTAGCACCAGAGTTCTTCCTGCCTTTGCGTCAATTAGGTTTAACCTATCATGCGCGCATGCGAGCCTTAGGCGCGATGAGTGGCTTAGTCGAGCTACTTAAAGAGCGTAATCTTTTCCCGTTACCGCAACCGCTAACGCGCTACTTTCCTCATAATGCAGCCGCAGCCACGTCCGCAGCTACCGCATCCGCAGCTGCCGCCGCTAACGTATCCGCAGCTAATGCTGCAGGAACCGCTAACGCCGCGAATACCGCTAACGCCGTGGGCTCTGCGCCCGACCTAGCTGCCGCTAGCGCTGCAGCTGCAAGTGCTGCGTCGGAAGACATTGCAGCTGCAAATGCTGCCTCCTCGCAAAACGGGGCGGTAGCTACAGTAGCTTGTGAGTTAGCGCCGTGGCAACAGGCTCCTTTTACCATTGAGTTAAGAGGCATAAGTGCTACCTATCCTAATGGACGAGTGGGCGTTACTGCTTGCTCAGCCCTCTTTAAGCCAGGTGAAATTACTGCTTTGGTGGGACCATCGGGGGCAGGTAAGAGCACTATTTTGCAAAGTATTGCAGGCTTTACGGAGATTAGCGCCGGTGAGATTGTGATCAATGGGCATGTCTGCTCGGCTACTGATTTACGCTCACTGATGCCTGCTATAGCTTATATTCCGCAATTACCTAACCTCTTTTATGGCACCTTACGCGATAACTTAAAGTTAGGTAAGCCGGAGGCTAGCGATGCTGAGCTTAAGGAGATGCTCGGTATTGTGGGGGCAGATAATCTCTTAAAGCGCTTTGCTCTAGGTCTTGACCATCATATCGGTACGCAAAACCGGGGAATCTCCGGAGGCGAGACCCGCTTAATTGCTTTAGCGCGGGCCTTAGTGCGCGATTGTCCTATTCTCTTACTGGATGAGCCTACGGCAAGTCTCGACCATGAGAGCGAGCAACGCTTCTTAACTGCTCTCCAAAAGATGGTACCAGGGCGTACTATTATCGTGGTGGCTCATCGCCCTGAGCTTATTGAGGCCGCCGCAGCCGTCATTACGGTCGCACCAACGGTAGGAGGAGCCTCAGCTTCTGCCGAGCCAGCAGCCGCTAATGAGTCAGAAGCTGCTACCGTAGCCACAGCTAGTACTGTCGCTACCGCAGCCGCTACAGAGTCGCAAGCCGCTACTAAGTCGCAAGCTGCTACTAAGTCGCAAGCTACTACTGAGCCTGATGCTGCTAACAATCCAGCAGCCGCGGCCGCAGACTACACTAGGGGCTCTGCACCGGAGCAACACTAGAGTGATGCTCGTACGTATCTAGCGTGCTTTTAGTGCCGAACTAGTAAAGTGCTATGCAGTACAAGTGCTGAACTAGCCAAATGCCGGTGCGTACGAGTGCGGTGCGTACAAGGCTCTAGCGAGGATAGCCCTTACCTTGTAATTTAGGTTAAGGGCGCCCTCCTTGTTACTTTTATATAGAATTTCCGAATTTCAGATTTAATCCCAAACTTAAACTCTACCTCCACCTTGATGTGGCGAGAGTACTAGGGGTAGTGGCTAAGCCTAGCCCTATAGCCCTATCACGATGGAGCACTGTGTCTCTATAGCACGGAAAGATGATGAGGCTTAAGGGGCTTAGTTAGCGTAGGCACATGCTGCTAGTGTAAGCTAGACCAGGCGCGGCTAGCGTGGGCACTGCTCATGTAGGTACAAGCAGCCAGCGTGAGCGCAATCTGCTAGCAGAAGCGCAAACTGCTAGCGTCGGCCCATGCTGCTAGCCGAGGCACATGTTGCTTATGTAGGGGCAAGCCGTAACAGCCTATTACGGGTGGGGGAAGTCAAGCGAGGTTGCAATGGACGTTTACTGGCGCTTTCTGTGGTTGATACGCAAAGAGCTATATGGGGCGATATTTGGCATTATGATGTCCTTTATCGCCTCCTTATCGTCGATTGCGCTCATGGGTACAGCCACCTGGTTTTTAAGTGCGATGGCGGTAGCGGGTTTTTATGATGTGGTGTTAAACATCTTTATCCCCTCGGCCTTAATTCGCTTGCTGGCGGTAGCGCGAACACTGCTCCGCTATGGCGAGCGCTATTACACCCATGATGCTACCTTTAGGCTAATTGCTTACTTAAGGGTGTTTCTCTTTGAGCGCGCTTTAGACTTAAAGCTAGAGGAAGCTGTACGTTTAAAGAGTTCCGATTTACAGCGCCGGCTTCAGGTTGATTTAGAACGCCTGGAGATGATTTATGTGCGTCAATTTGTACCTTTTGTTTGTGCGGTACTCATGGGGTTACTCTTAGGAGCTATTCTGTGTGCTTTTGCTCCTATCTTAGCCCTTGTTACCATTTTCCTCATGCTCATTGCTGGAGTGCTGATGCCCCTGTTGGCTACCCGCTTAACGCGTAAGCACTCGGTAGCTCAAAATGCTTTAGGCCGTACCTTAAGTGATGAAATGACCGATTTTATCCACGGCTTTTTTGACTTAGTTCTCCTTGGCAAGCATTATCAGCGTGCGGCCAACTTCTTAATGACGGCTAATCAATTAGCCCTAGCCCGTGCCAAAATCATTTTCTGGGATCAATTCTCGCAAGTTGTCTTACTCTTTTGCTCCGAGCTGACGCTCTTAGCTTTGTTAGGCCTCTCTATTCCTTTAGTTAAAGAGGGCGTGATGTCTGGTCCCCAGATGATCATGCTTGCGGTAGTGGCTATGGCTTCTTACGAAATGCTGGTGCCCCTAAGTGCGGCTTTCTTAAATCTCCCTTATGTCATGTACTCTGCTGCGCGTATTAGTGACATGTTAAAGATTACGGAGCTTAAGCATGACCTCCGCCCAGATAGCGAGGCTTTACTCAAGGCTGCTAACGAGCAAGACGAGCAAAAGATTGAGCAAAATATGAGTGCTAAGTGGCAACAGCAGTGGCAGAGCCAAGCAGCAGCTCATGCTGCTACCGGTGGTGCGCTTTCTAAACTGAGTAGCTTTGCCTCACTGAACACGAGCTCGGCTCATCACAGTGCGAGCGCCGCCGCTAGTACGCATAGCACCACCGCTCCCGCCGCGAGCCGCGCGGCAGCTACGGATGATCTTGGCCAAGCGGCAGCTATGGACGCTTCTAGCCCCGCGGCTGCTACGGACGCTTCTAGACTAGCTATGAACCCAGGTGTGCTGGAGGTGAAAGTAGATCATTTATCTTTTAGCTATTCCGCGGATGATGATGCGTGGCTCTACTCCGAGATCCTCGGTACGTCTAACGGAAATAGCTGCACTACTGCCGCTCATGATTTTGCAGCGAGCATTAATCATGCAGTGGCGGACACCTTAGTGGCCCCTTTACTCCAAGATATTAATCTTACCTTACGCTCTGATCGTAACTATCTCATTAAGGCTCCATCAGGACGGGGTAAGAGCACTTTGGTGATGTTATTAACCAAGCTTTTACGGCCGCAACAAGGTGAGATTAGCCTTAATGGCGTGCCTTATCATAAGCTTAGAGGTGCAAGCGTGCGCTCTTACTTTGCCGTAGCGCTTCAAGATATTACTATCTTCTCTGGCACTATCTTTGAGACCTTTAAGCAAGTTAAACCGCAGGTCACGCGTCAAGAAGTCATGGCGGCGCTAGAGATAGTTGAGTTGTTAAAGCTGGTTCAAGAGTTACCTCATGGCTTAGATGAGTGGTTAGGTAGTACCGGACTTACGATCTCGGGGGGCCAGGCCCGCCGCCTCTGTCTAGCGCGTGCCCTCATTGCCGGTGACTTCCCTTTGTCTAAGCAAGTAAGCACAGCAGCTGCATCCCACAGTGTCGTAGCGGTAGCATCTGCTACCCCAGCTGCTGCCCCAGCCATATCGGCCCCGGCCGCACTTGTCCCAGCCGCACCAGATTCAGTCGCACCTGCTGCTGCGCCAACTGCTGTAACTAGCACCAGCGTGGGGAAATTTATTATTTTGGATGAACCAGGTGAGGGCTTAGATGAAGCGCAGGAAAAGCGGATTATTGAGCGCATTCAAGAGCGTCGGAAAGGCATTATTATTATCACCCATAAGCAAGCCGGGGCCCGTTTAGCCGATGAGCTTATTTCTCTCTAGCTTTTAGCTGATGCTAATGTTGCGCAAGTACTAGCTATACGCAACCAGACAGTGACTAAGCCTACCCAGTGGGTAGCTTAGCTATAGCTCAGCTTAACTGCAGCGCTTTGCTCAGCCTCGGCTCAGTGCTGTGCTCAGCATCTGCTCGCATTTTGCTAAGCCTCTGCCCAGCGCTCAGACTTTGGCTCAGCTTCTGCCCGCGCTTGGCCCTGGGCGCAGCTTAACTGCCTGTGCGTGGCCTTGGGCGCATCGCTATGTTCCTGTTTCTCTTCATAAGTATCTTCTTTGGCTTGATCATGCTTGTCCGTCAGGGCCACTCTTGCACCTAGCCCTGATGCACTGCGGTGCAGTGCCCTGTCGTAAGTATCTTCATTGCAGGAAATGTGGCACCTCAGGGAGCGTGTGCTATTATTACTGCACTAATTTTTTAGCTGATTAGGTTTTATGCCGCGCTCTCTTATCAAAAAATCGCCGTCACCGGCAACTTTACAATCTTCGGTAGATTTAGCTTCTGCTCAGACTAAGCTGGATACTCCAGTTAATCCTGAGTCTAAGCTCATCACCTCTGCGTCAGATTCAGCCCTGAAGTCAGGTCATGGTCAGACTGCTGCGGTGAGGACGAACCAGGCCTTAGCTAGTTCTACCCCAGATGGATCATCGCATCATGCTCCTGCCACTGCTTTAGCTCATAAAGACGGTGCGTCTAGCTCTGCCCGGAAAATAAGTTCTCAGGTGAGAGCAGTGCCGGAGAGCTCGACCAAGGCGGAGGATGTAGTCGTCGCTTTACCAGCTCCTCAGCCTATTCCTAATTCAGCTCTACCAATGGTGCCGCCGACCTCCTCCCCTTTAGAGGACGTGGTAACGCCAGTAGTCCATGCCGAAAAGTGTATTCCTCCTCGGCATAGCGCTAAGCATAGGAAAAATACCCCTGATATTTCGCATGCGGTTGATGCTACGGTCTGTGAGCGTGAGCATGATGCTGATCCTACTTTAGCGCAGCGAACTGTTACCTCTAGCGTAGCCATGGCGGCTCAGGCTCTTAATGCTATGGACGCCGCTCGCACTAGGCCCGCTATTTCTGCTAGTCCTAGCCTTGCTATTGCTGCTAGTCCTAGCCCTGCTATTGCTGCTAGCCCTAGCCCTGCTATTGCTGCTAGCCCTAGCCCTGCTATTGCTGCTAGCATTAGCACCGCTACTTCTGCTAGTGCCGCTGCTACTGTTTCTGCCGGTGCTGCGAGTGTGGCTGCTACTGCTCTAGCAGGTGCTGGTGACGGGACGGCTAATATTGGCGCAGTTAACGCAGTTGGCGCAACAGCTCCGATAGGAGCTAGCGGATTGACTGCTCCAGTACGTGCTAAGTCGCTAGGGGGGCGGGCCCTTGCTGCTGCCAAGAAGCATAGCTCTGTCTTAAACCAGCTCCAAGAATGGCATGAGCTCCATGGGGACACGTTGGATGTTTCAGCTAACCTCAGTAATCATGATGGTGATGATGCTGCTGCTTTAGTAGCGGCGACGGTGGAGAATGCTCTCAAGAGTAAAGCAGTACGTCACCACGCTGCAGGTGCTAATGGTAGTGCTAGTGCCACTAGCGCAGTTGGAGCTACTAGAGTTGCTGGAGCTACTAGTGCTGCTGGTGCGGCGGTGGCAGTAGCAGCTAGTGCAGATGCTGCTGCTGATACAGATGCCGAGGCAACTGATAGAGCGATCTATGATACTAGTGCGTCAGGCTATGATGATAGTGATGACTTTGATGATGAGGAACGTGCTCCAACCTTAGATGAGCTCATGGCCCGCCATCAATTTGATGAGTATGACGATGACCTAGGTTTAGATGATAGCTCGGAGGGCGGTTTAAACGCAGCGCTTAATTCCAACTTAGATCATGAGTTAAGCTCTGAGTTTGCGAGTATGCATGTTACGGCAGGTAAGGACGAGCACTCAGACTATGATGATATCGATGACCTTGATGCCTATGCTCCCTATTCCAATTATGACCAGCAAGGCTATCATCATGATTCTCATTACTCCCAAATAAGAGGCATAGAGCGGGACTATACCGATGCCTCTTACACTGATGCCACTGACGCTGCTTACACTGATAATAGCGATGATAATGTAACCGCGGCAGATACGAGATATCGCGCTGCCAACCCTGTGTCTGATGCTGGCCCTGCTGGTTACAGTGCCTATAGCGATACTGATAGCGATTACAGCGACGCTGACAGTGACTACAGCGCCACTGACCGCGATTACAGCGATGCCACGGATGCTGATTATGATAATGAGCCAGAGGGACATAACGGGTGGACAAGTTCATCCCGAGCTCTCACTAATCCTAGTCGCTCTGCACGTAAGAACACGAGTAGTGGTAGTAATATTGGCGCTTTTATCAAAGCCGCCAATCAAGTGCCTATGCTCACCGAACCGGAAGAAAGGGTGTTAGCAGCTCGTTATCGGGAGACTGAAGATTTAGATGCAGCACGTCGTTTAGTCTTATCTCACTTACGCTTAGTTGTGAGTGTGGCTAGGGGGTATATGGGCTATGGACTTCCTTTGCCTGACTTAATTCAAGAGGGCAATATTGGCCTTATGAAAGCTGTCAAACACTTTGAGCCTAGTGTGGGTGTACGTTTGGCCGCTTTTGCTGTGTACTGGATTAAAGCTGAGATTAGCGAGTATGTGATTCGTAATTGGCGCATGGTCAAAATCGCTACCACCAAAGACCAGCGCAAGATCTTCTTCAATCTCCGCCAAAATAAGAAGCGCTTAGGCTGGTTTACCGAAAAAGAGCGTAAAGAAATGGCCGACAATCTCAAGGTTAAAGACCATGAGGTGGCGGAAATGGAGAAGCGCTTAGCCGGTATGGACGTGGGCTTTGACCAAGATGAGGAAGATAGTGGCGATCGTAACAGCGCTACGGCTTTAGCTCCGGCTTCTTATTTAGAGGATGAGAATTCTAACTTTGCCCAGGTGCTAGAGAATAGTGACTTTAGCTCGTGGCAATTAAAGAAATTGCATGCGGCTTTAAATGCCCTCGATGAGCGCGCTCGCTATATTATCAAGCGCCGTTGGCTTGATGATAATAAGGCTACCTTACAGGAATTAGCGCGGGAATTAAGCATTTCGATTGAAAGGGTGCGCCAACTCGAAAATAATGCGATGAATAAAATCCGCAGCATGTTGATTAATGATGGCATTTCTTCGGTATCTGATGTCGTCACTCCTAAGCGCTTGCCTAGCCCAGAGCGGGTCAGCACCTCAAGAATTAAAAGAATGAGCAGCGCTGCTGGTACTGCTAGCACCTCCTCTAGTAACGCTAGTACCACTACTAGCCTCACTAGTAGTACTGTTAGCAGTGCCAATACCACTAGTAGCACCGTCACTGTGCTGGGAGCAAGCCCTACCGCTGCAACTAGTACAAGCAGTACCTCTCCTACGAGAAAGAGCTCGGCTAAAACTAGAGCTAGTAAGAGCACTAAAGCGTCCCCTAGCACTAAAGCTGCGGGGCCAGTTAGTGCTCAAGCTAGCCCTCAAGCTAGCGCCAGAACGGCAATTAAAGCAGTAGATACTCCTTTACTCACTGTAGCTAAGCGCCAGCCCACCAGCCATAATCGCTCTCTAGTGGTGGTGTCACAACCTGAGGAAAGTTCTGATAAGCAGGTATTAGCAAGAGCAAACGCTAAGCATAAGCCCGATGCTAGTCTTGTTACCCCCAAATCAGATGCTAGCTTTGCTTCCCCAGACTTAAAGGCGCGCGTGGTACAAGATGCGGTCTCGAGGGAGGGAGCTACTAGTGGTGCTAATGCTAGTGGCGAAAATGCGGCAGGAGATAATGCGGCAGGTGTGCCTAAGAAAAAGCGGGGGCGCCCACTAGGCTCGGGAAAGAAGAAAGATGCTGTAAGTAGCTAAGCTGACAGAGCATGCGTGTGTCTGAGCTCCCTCAGCTTCATTAGCGTATATCTCAGCTTACTTAGCCTATAGCTCCGCTTTCTTAGCCTATAGCTTCGCTTTCTTAGCCTATAGCTTCGCTTTCTTAGCCTATAGCTTCGCTTTCTTAGCC
>Cebus_capucinus_imitator_PRJNA485217_SSR093__coassemble_462_pt1 | contig 16424 bp, 6 predicted proteins | sample Cebus_capucinus_imitator_PRJNA485217_SSR093__metabat2_low_PE_002 | metagenome-assembled genome bin Cebus_capucinus_imitator_PRJNA485217_SSR093 | reverse complement strand
CCCAAAGTACATGTACCTTCCGCAGCGCCGGCATTTCCCGAAGCACTTGCACTTCTCAAAGCGCTTACGCTTTTTCGAGCGCCGGCATTTCCTAAAGCGCATCTATTTATCTGAGATTCCACTTCATTGCTCTTACTGCCCGCAGCTACTCTTGACGGGGAGATAACGCTCATCCTGCTAGCTGTTGTTGCTACTCTTGTCTTTAGCGTGGCGCTAGCAGGTGTCATAATATATGCGGAATGAGCTGGGGTAGCTGCGATAGCCGTATTAGCTATAGCGGTAGCGGTTGTAGCAGCGGTGGCGGTTGTAGCCGGGCTAGACATGGTAGCGGCAATGGTCGCGGTATCCAGGGCTTCATCCCAAGTGAGCGCCCCTTGTAAGAGTGCGAGTAAACGCTCTAAAGCATAGGTATGGCTGAGCATTGGCGTCGTGGGAGACGCGGCAGCTCTTTGCTTAAGCTCTTGCTTCCCTGCAAGCTCTAGAGACTGGGGCAGATTAACCCCATCATAGAGCAGCGCCGCCTCTCTGGCATTGCCCGCACTTAAATCAGCCCAGGCTTGCGCACTCATAAGTTTAATTATAGAGCTAGCATCACTAGCGGTAATACTGGCAGTAGAAGTAGCAGCAGTAGTAGCAGTAGTTACAGTAGCAGCACTATTAGCACTATTAATACTATTAACAGTAGTGGCAGCAGTAGCCGCTGTAGTGTCAGTAGTAGCAGTAGTAACAGTACATGCCGCAGCGGTAGGAGCGGCGATAGCCGAGCTAGCCGTGATAGCGGTGCTAACCGCGATAGCCGAGCTAGCGGCGGGCATGGTTGTGCTCGGCAGGGACGGGCGCGAGTGATGTGGCGGGATTAGCGGGCTTATAAAGTTAGGGTAGTACTCATAAAAGAGCTCACGCGTATTAGCACAGATATGAGCGGCGGCGATGACTTTGTCCCCTGAGGCTAAGCGCTTTAAGTCCGGATGGGGATTTAAGCAAGGAGCGGTGAAGCTTTGCTTAAATTCATGGGCTAATGCCGCGCAATGCTTGAGGTCAAAGTCGCTGGTGATTTGGTAGCGTAGGGCTAAGCGCGCGAAATTAGGGACAAAGAATTGCGGACTAACTAGTAGTTTGACTATGCGCTCAGCTAAGCTGATAACATCTGCGGTACTAGTACAGTCCTGGATATCTTGCGCTAAGGTGGTGAGGTTATCGAGACCTTTAATATTGATAAGGCAGCTTAGCTCCTCATAGAAGCGCTTAACGAGATAGCCGGCTCCAGGATAGTGGCAGAGATAGTGATGGCCTAAGAAGATAAGGTAAGAGAGCAAGAGCTCTAACTTAGTCCGCTTGTAGACAGTAGTAAGGCTATTGAGGTTGTCGCGGAAGATCATTTGGTTAATGAGGAGGAGGTTATCGTAGACCCCTACCATATCTTTACCCATTAAGTACTCAATGCGGCTGTCCTCTAAACAGTTAGTGATATCAAAAACCAGGTCATTGTTAAGATCGGCGATAGAGGAGAAATCGCTAAAGCGGATATGGCCCGCCTCATGCGCTAAAAAGCCAGTGACTACCCGCACCATAGTAGGGTCAGAGTGATCGAGCTCGGGCACCACAATAGTGTTGTGCGTGGTATAGGCATGACTGCCCTGGATGACCACATTTATCCCTAATTCTTGGGAATAATGGTGGGCTAAATGAAGCAAAAGCTCATTCTGATCGCTTAAATCTCTCATATGCTCTCCTTATCTAAGACATAAGCACTTCTCTCAGGGACAGGTTCACTGGGGCCCCTGCTTGGTGACACCACGGCAGCGTGGTGCCACCGTAATACAGGCAGTCCTGCCTAGCAGTAGCGCTACGGTAAATCTGGTGAGTAGACTTGCCCCAAGACTTGGCTAAGGGCGGGTCTGATGGTGAGTTAGATAGCCTGTTTATTTTTGCTAAGTGCCTCTCTTTGATTGTCAATGAGACAAGGAGACGCTAAGGGGGGGATTTTGTGCATTCGGGTTAGATGTTATAACTAGGAGAGTACGCAAAGGTGCATAAAAATGCGGAAAATAAAGGTAAATAAAAGTTTGGCTAAGCTTTTAAGAGGGGTATAGAGGTCTTGGAGCTGCGTTTTCCATTGCACAGGAAATCAGTATATTTTGTGTCTGGGCAGAGCCTTTTATCGGAAAGCTAGAAAAAAGCCTGGGAATGAGCTTTACTAGGACGGGGATGTTTACCATTAAGTCTATGCTTTGAGCTCTAGTGCGGTAGATAAGTTAGCGTGAAAAAAGGGAAATACAGCTAAGAGTAAGAGTAAGGATAAAGCTTTGGTTCATTATGTGATTTTTGTCACTGTATGGGATAGGTTAATGGTGTAGGAGAGCGCAGGGACGGGCGCTGCCATGATGCAGGAGATGATAGCGAGAGAGCATGGCAGGAGGTAGAGAATAGCATGTGGTCGAGAATAGCATGTGGTAGAGCAAGCTCTAAAGGTGTGAGATCGCCACAGATGGTAGAGCGTTGGGGGAGTAGAACGTTGCAGGAGGTAGAGCATCGCTGATGCTAAATCTTAGTAGATGGCGTGGTCAAATAGTCTCAGCTAGTTAAAGCAAACTAGACAGGACTGTCATAAATTAGCAGGTAAACCACTGAGATTAGACAGATAGGCTATTTCTATCCGGCGCTACTTATAAAGTATTACGCAAACTGAGCATGAGCGCTGAAGTAAAGCTTTGTCGGGAGACAGCCTGAGATGTGCCATCTTAATTTATGACAGTTCTGTAGAGTCTAGATAATGACCTAGCTATGCTAGAGAGGCAGTCACGTGACTTAGGGGCAAAAGGGGCGCCTATAAATATGCTAGAATTTTGCTGTTATGTGTTTGGTTCTCACTTTGGGGCAAATGGGGACGCGATACTCAAGAGTAAAGAGGAATTTTTCTTAAAAATACGACTCTAAAGATAGAGCGGATATGCTAAGGAAAAGCTATCTTGGCGAAAAGTCTTTAAAGCTGCTGGGTAGTGTTTCTTTAAGCCTGCTGGGTAGTGCGTCTTTAAGCCTGCTGGGTAGTGCGTCTTTAAGCCTGCTGGGTAGTGCGTCTTTAAGCCACGCTTGGTAGTGTCTCTTTACTGCTGGCTTTGCCGCAAAGAGGTTAATCCAAGCTTGCCACAATGAGGTTAATCCAGTCTTGCTGCAATGAGGTTAATCTGGCTTTACGGCGTGAGCAGCAGACAGACTTTACTCTAAGTACTAGGTTTATAGTGAGGGTAGCAAGGGTTAACTTTAGGTCTATGTTTAGGCTGAGTCTATAGGGATATAGTTAAGCAGAACTTTAGGTCTATGTTTAGGCTGAGCCATTGCTCATGGAATGCATAGGCACTGTTTTTTGCGTGATAGTTAAAGATTAAGTGTGACCTAGTCTCTAGTCTAGGTAAGTGTTGAGGCGCTAGGTTTAGGCGCTAGTGGCGCAGGTTGACGGTTTTTAGGCGCGGTTAATAGGGCTCTTTAGGGAGAGTAGCACTTCATGCGAGATAAAAATCATTCTCTCAAGTTTTTCTCCTATAAAGAACAGGTGGCCCGCTCGATCTCCTGGGGCCATTACTTTATCTTTATTAACATTATCTTGGCTTGTATCCTCGGCTATGCCTATGTCTATGCCGCACCGCCAGCTAATACTTTTCTCACTTTCTTCTATCTCGGTGTGACTTGGTTAGGCCACATGAGCTTTTTAGCCGTGGTCTCATACCTCGTTATCTTTTTCCCCTTAGCCTTTATCGGTAATTTTAGGTACTATCGGGCCCTTGCTGTTTTAATTGCCGTTATCTTGCACACCTTTTTGCTCTTTGATATCAAAATCTATTTGATGGTTAAGGCGCATTTAAGCTGGTCTTCCTTACTTCTAATGGTGCAAGAGCTCGACTTTGATACGGGCCTTAATTACAACTTCCTCTTTATCGCTATTCCGCTCGTCATTGCTTTAGAGTGCTTCTTTGCCAAAATTACTACCCATAGCCTCTATCGTGACCATCATCCTTACTTGGTACGCTCCATTCTCATTATCGTGGGGGTGAGCTTTTGTACCTCCCATTTACTCCATATCTGGGCTGATGCCTCGCGCTACGATCGTATTACCTTGTTAAGGTCAACTTTCCCAGTTCATTATCCAATGACGGCGCGCTCCTTTTTGCATAGCCATGGCTGGCTTAATGACGATGAGTCAGAGGAAATGGATGCGAGCACGGCGGCAGATTACCTTAAATATCCGCTCGATACCTTAGAGGTTAATAATGAGGCGCCATTGCGTAATGTCATTGTCATTACCTTAAATGGCCTTTCCTCTAGCAATATTTCACCCGAGCAAACCCCGGCCCTCTCCCGCTTACAAAAGCGGAGCGAGAATTTCACCAATCACTATCTGCTCTATAAAAATGAGTTAGATAACCTCTTCTCTTTAAGCTATGGCTTGCCTTTGCACTACCGGCGCGCCATGAACTCCGCGCAATTTCTCCCTGTTGCCGTGGATGAGATGTTCCGCCAGGACTATGTGCAGCGTGTAATTTTAAGTGAGTATAAAGTACCGCCAGTAAGACGTTCTCGCACTTCTGGGTATCCTTTAGCCGCAGATCCTGCGTTAGCCCGTACCACTAGCTTAGCTCACCCGAACAAGGACAGCGCGGCGCGTGCTGACGCTAGCGCTGCTCAAGCTAGTGCTGCTCAAGCTAGTGCTGTTAACGCCAGTGTCGCTCAAGCAAGCATCGCTCACGCTAACACTGCTCATGCTCGTGCCGCTAATGCCAGCGCCGTCCACTCTATCCCTGGTGCAGCTAGCCTTGATCGTGGAGACGCCACTATTAGCGCAACGATGGCGCGCGCGGCTGAGGTTAGGAGTGTTTTAGATGAGAGCAAGCCAGAAGCAGAGAGCAATCTTAATCTATGCGATGGCCTTACTGCAGCCTCCATTATTGACCCAAGTTGTAATCCTTTATTTGCTACGGTAGATAATGCGGTGCTGGAGGAGCGTAATCTCGAGCGAGATGAGGTAAGTAGTGGGACTACTTTGGCGCAAGCGCCGGAGCATAGTCTCGGGTATGGTTTGGCGCATGACCCGGGGCCTGTGCCTTTAATCCATGCGGTTGATATTGGTAAGATTGCCCATGTCTACCCGGGCCCTGGGAGCAGAAGATCGTCCTATACGGAATATGAGCTTAGCTTAGTTAATAACTTAGGCTTACGTAGTCAGCAATTGATTCCGACTAACTCAGCCGCCCATGCCTTTACCCAGGCCTTGCAATTACTGCAATTCTATCGAGAGCAGGAAAAGCGCGCCGTATCTTTAAACATTGTCATTAATGACTTAAGAGATTATCAACAAGTCTCTTTAACGCAGCTCCATAATTTCTTAAATGGCCTCGACCAGGCCACTACCGCTAGCTCGTCAGCAGCATCAGCTGGCGCTAACGATGCTAAGACTATGGGGAGTGCATTACCTGCGCATGCGTCTGCGGTGAGTGCATCCACCGCGCATTCCTCCGCGGCAAGTGCATATGCGGCCAGTGCTGCTGGCGGCACTGCCGCCGGGAATGCGTCCTCTTCTCCGACCTTAACTTCCGAGGCGCCATATCTTGATGATGTCCTTAATGATATTCATCCTGATAGCTTGATTGTGAATACAGATCCTTTGGTCAAGGCTAGTTTGCAGTATGAGTACATGTTAAGGCAAACCGATTGGGCCATCGGCGCCTTTATGCAAACACTCTTTAATGAGCATTTGCTTAGCGATACTTTAATTATCATTACTGCTAGTGAGGGCAACCAATTATTAGGAAATAATATGGAGCTCTTTGACCGTCAAGTGCAGCATGTACCTTTAATGGTCTTTTGGCCTGATGGCGGAAATGCGGGCAAAGAAGTCACTACCTTAACTAGTGCCCAAGATATTAGTGCGACCATAGCGCAGGATGTTGTGCATATCACTACTCCTTGTAATAAATTTAGTTTAGGGTGGAATTTAAAAGATATTCCCGCCCGTCCTTATCTCATCTCGGAAAGTAGTGAAGGCCTTATCTTAGTAGGAGAGCAAGATAATATCGTCTATTTACAGGACGGCGCCTCGTATATCGAGCGCAATGGCCAGCGTCTCCAGGTTAGACCTAATTTAGAGACCCTGATTAGAGCTACGCGCGACCTCAATCGCTTCTTGCGCTAGAGTGCTGCTATCTCTCGAGGGACGCGAGGTGGAATGGGCGGGCATAGAGCCTGGATACAGTCTGGATACAGTCTGGATACATCCTGGATACAGCGGGAGCCCGAGACCCTGTGGTAGCTCTGAATACAGCGGTAACCATGGACATAACTTTAAGCCAGGATACACCTGTAGCCCAGGACACAGCGGTAGGTTAAGCTGGCCTGATGGCAGCACGCGCTCTAGCAGGATAACCTTTGGCCTATCACTAGTTCGCCCGAGAGCACCCTGGGGAGCAAGCGGCGGGGCAGGGGCGCTTTTGGGTAGAGATAGGTGTAGACTTAACTAGTTTGATTAGTACTTGCGTTCAGGAATGATACAAAGATGTTGGTAACTGACCAGAATTTCCAAAGTGTGCTGCAATCATCAGTACAAAAGCCTCTCTTTTGCTTATTCTATGATGAAAACGAGGCTTGTGCCGCCGCTAAAAATGCTTTAACAGCTGCTATATCTGATGATAACGAGTATGTTACTTTAGGTTTATTCAACCTGCATGAGCGCTCGGCTCAGATGTTGGCAGGACAGATTGGTCTCCAGCAGATTCCTACTTTAGTGGTCATTGACCAAGGCAATCCAGCTGGCCTCTTAGAGGGGGACGACATTGTTAAGAATTTACCTGAGCTCTTAAGCCAATTTATGCCATCAGCAGGTGAGCTTAAAATGCGAGAGGCTTTACAGGCAGAAGCCGCGGGCGATCTTCATACCGCTATTGCCAAAGCGGCCGAAGCTTACAAAGCGGATAGCCAAAACTTAAAGTTTAAGTTTATCTATGCCCGTCTTTTAATTGCGAACAAGAATACCGCTTTAGCTCACGAGCTCTTAGATAACCCAGGTCGTGAAGAGCAGAGCGATCCTGAGTATCAGCAGCTGTTAGCTGCTTTAACTTTAGCGGAGCAGGCACAAAATAGCCCAGCTTTATTAGAACTCAAAGACAAGTATGAAGCTGACCCTAGCGATGATAATGCCATTGCTTATGCTATCGCTCTTTCTGATGCGGGCAAGCGCGAAGAAGCTTTAACCTTACTCTTTGCTTTACTAAAACAGGACTTAGGCAAAGAGCAGGTCAAAAAGACTTTCCTCGATATCTTAAGCACTATGGATGGCGATAAGCTCCAGAACCAGTTCCGCCGCAAGCTTTATACCTTAATGTACTAAAGCTCTTTGATGCACTAAAGTGCCTTGATGTACTAAAGCCCTTTGATGCACTAAAGTGCCTTGATGTACTAAAGTCCCTTAAGACCGTGGCGCGGGCACAAAGCCGCTTCCGGCCATTATGCTTGCATAAAGCCCCTAACTCTGAGCACGTAGCGCTTAGTAAAAGTTAGGACTCAAGAATAAGCCTTGCTCTTAAGCAAGAGCCTGGAGGCAAGATAGGGCACCAAAAGAAAGCCGCAGCTCAACATTTATCCCACAGTAGGGATTAGTGTCGGGACGCGGCTTTTTTGTTGGGCCTAAACTCTGATTAGCTCTGGGCACGTAGTGTCATTTAGGCTAGAGGGACGTACCAGCACTGCTACATGATTAGTTATGCTCAGAGGATAAGGAACACCTTATCTTAAGAGGTGGTCTAACCGCTCAAGCCTACATGATTTACTTGCTCGCAAGCTCAGGCAGCACTTCCGCTTAAGCTCATGCGGTGCTTCCGCTCAAGCTTCCGCTCAGGCATATATGGTTACGGCTCTCAAGTCCAGGCGGTACTAGCTCTCCTGTCCTGACCTTTTTATCAGATGCTTTTTAACTAAGAAAAGGGCTTATCTTCTCTAGTAGTATTACTCAGAAAAGCAGAACTACCAGAGAAGCAATGCTCCTCAAAGAGTAATGCTTCTCAAGAAAGTAGGAGAGCTAGGGCTAGTTTGATTTTGAGGGGCACAAAGGTTCTAGGATTGTGCCGTATCTCTCGAGCTAGCTTTAGCTGTGGTTTCAGTACCAGTAATCTCACCTGGGGCGGTAGTTGCTTCCGATTTTGATTTGCTACTCTCTACGGTATGCGTCGCACTGGTTGTACCCGTGGTGCTAGCAACCTCTGTGGTGCTAGCAACAGCAGGGGTGCTGGTTGTGGTAGCAGTGTTTGTTGTGTCAGTAGAGTTTGCAGTTGCGGCGGAGCTGGCTAAGCTGGTGGTATTAGTAACGCCGGAAGTGGACACTGCGCCAGCACTGCGGCTTAGTGTAGCAGCAGAGTTAGCCCTATTGCTTGGTGCGACTGTAGCGGTAGCAGCGGTAGCACTATTGCTTGGAGCAGTAGTAGCGGCTGTAGCGGCGGCCTTATCGCCTGGTGCAGTCATAGCGGCTGTAGCGGTGGCCTTATCGCCTGGTGCAGTCGTAGTGGCAGCAGCGGACGCTATTGTGGCTGTGGCTGATGCGGATGCATCTGATGCGGCTGTGGCTGATGCGGATGCATCTGATGCGGCTGTGGCTGATGCATTGGCCTTAGAGGCCTCTTGAGAAGAAAATTTACTATCACTGGCCGTTAATTGCGTTAAGGCCGTGCTAGAGAGCTCAGTATAGGTAGTAGGGCGGGCTTCCTGCGTAAAAGTCTCTCCATCTACATCGTAGAGAGGGCTGATCCCACGATAATTTCTAATAGCTTTAATTTCCGTGGTGGGCCAGCGGGTAATCAAGGTCTTGATAAAGGTAGCTAAAGGAATAGCAAAGAACACTCCCCAGAAGCCCCACAGCCCGCCAAAGATTAAGATAGCCGCTAAAATCGAAAAGGCATCGAGATTGAGCGTTTTCGAGAAGAGCATAGGCGTTAAGACATTACTATCCAGAAGCTGAATGACGACATAAATCACCAAGACCCAGATCAAAGTAGTGCTAAAGCCAAATTGAAAAACTGCGACTAGGACTACGGGAATGGCGATAATCACGGCGCCCACATAAGGGATAACAACGGAGAGGCCCACACCTACGCCAAGTAAGAGGGCATAGTTCATCCCCATGAGCATAAAAGCGAGGCCATTAGCAATAGCGATAATAATGATGTGGAGAATCTTACCGCGGATATAGTCGGCTATTTGCTTATGTAAGCTCGGCCAAAACTTGCGCATCAAGACCTGATTATTAGGAAGTAAAAAAGTCTTAGCCCTTTTTTGCAGCTCATGCTTGTTGTAGAGCATTAAAAAGGTAAAGATAGGGACGATAATGAAATAGACCATCCAGGTAAAGGCATTGACCACCGAGGGCATTAATTGGGTGCGGATCAAATCGGCAATTCTATTACTAGCGCCCACACGGGTGGCTCGTACCATGTCTTCTAACATAGGTAGAGTAACCATGCTCGGAAGCGGTTCGGGCATCGTATCTACAATGTCGGCAAACTCATGGGCTAAACGTCGATCAAAGTCCTGTACCGTCATCGTAAAGTGCTCGGCTGTACCTTGAACATCATCCCAGGGGTCTATTTTGCGTTGCGGTGGCACGCTCTCCTGAAGCGAGGACACATGTCCTAAAGCAATTTGTCCCTGTCCCTGGCTGCTAGGCATAGCTTCACTAGAACGAATCCGGCCCGCTGATAAATTCCTGTCATAAGAAGAAGGGGAATTTCCACCAGGCAGGGTATAGTTTGGGGATGGAGCGAATCTCTGATTGCTTGTCGTGTTGTGGCTGCCAGCTAGATTTTGACTAGCTTCGGCGTTTTGATCTCCTGCGGCGTTTTGACCATTTGCGTCGTTTGGGCCACTTAAGACATGGTCGTCATAGAGAGTAGGTTCGGTTGCGGCAGCGGCAAGGCGAGCTAGCTCTTGCTCGTCTTGTTGTTTGTTCCCTGTTTCTTCGAGGGAAAAAACGATCATCGAGTTATAAAACTCAGCTCCCTGTTTAATTACCGATGGCACCAGCAAAATGGCGGTAAAGGTAACTAAGGAGCAAAAGACGATCATGGTAATCACGACCGAGAGCCGGCGTTTAATATGGGCGACACGCTGTAAGTACTCAACCGGCCAATCTAAGCAAAAGGCTAGGCAGAGGGCGACAACGAGGGGGCCGACTAGCCACATGAGGTAGTAGACGATTAAAAAGGCACTTACTAAAACCAGGGCAAACTCAATAGTGCCTGGTTGCGAAAAGTGGCGCTGATACCAGCGCTGGAGCAAATTCAGCATTCTTTAGCAGGCGCGGGACGCCCCTCGTAACAACATAGAGCCAAGAACCATTTCTTAGAATCTAAATCCAATCATGGGCTGTAAAAAAATAAAGGAGAAACCCACACTGTGCGCAGGCCTAGCTCCAAGATAGATTATCCTCTGAGGATTATCATACTACGCCCTTATTGCAGCCGCAGTTTTCCTCGGGGTGAGCTCATTGTGCTTATCCTAAACCAAGTTCATTCCCTCTTGGTTTCATAACGGGCTAAGCTAAGGGTTTTTACCAAAAGCTATGCTTTACCTTAGCGGAGCCAGCTTAGTTAAAGACAGTTTTTATTAGTTTATGCTAACCCTTTTTGCTCAAGTCTGGCTTGAGATATGTCGCAATCCCCATTTTTCCTGAGCTAAGTCCTACGTAGGGGCAACTTCTGCTTAAGTACTATGTCAGTTTAAGTGCTATTCCTGTTTAAAGGCAAAGAGCTACTTAAGAGCCAATAGCTACTTAAGAGCAAAGACTTACTTAAGGGCGAAAGCATCTTAAGAGCACATGGATAGTGAATAGTGAGGCATAGTGCGCTAAGTCAACGAGAAAGAACTTAGCACAGGCGGATAAGCTGCTTGAGCCAAGAAAAAAGCAGTTAAGGTTAAGTCCCACCTGGTTTAGTCGAGAAACAGCCGGGGTGCTTTAAGCCCACCTGGTTAGCTTGAAAAGCCTGTAGTCTAAGCCTAGTTAAAAGTCTGGGGCGGTAAGCCTAGTTAATCCTCATGCAGAAAAATAGCGCTATAGTCTAGCTTACTTGTTCCCTTAAAAGTAGATGTTCCCTCACACTATCGTGTTTTTAGGGGCTGCGTCATTGCTTTGCCCCTAATGCACCGCATATTTGCTGCATGCATACTTGCTGCATGCATACTTGCTGCGTGCCTGGGTGCCGTATGCTTGCCACAAGGTTTCTGCTTGTTATCTGCATGGTCGCTGCATGCTTACAGCATGCTTGCAGCTTACTTGCCGCATGCTTGCCTCATTTTTGCTCGCAAGAGGGCCAGCCTGATTACTTGCTTTGGCAATGACCAACAAGGTTTTTATTTCACGATAGATAAGTCTTTTTCTGCGTTCCCAACATCTTAGCAAGTAAATTTACGATGCTGGGGCGTAGTAAGGATTACGGTTTGTTAGTAGGCAAAACTGCTAGGGATCCTATTCCGAGATTAAATGTTGCCAATCTGATTGCCACAGCAAGGATTTGCGTGGTGGGCTGCTATTTCGTGGGGCAAGAATAGGGCGCAGCTTAGCATAGTGGAACTCTCTTAGCTTAACGGTGCTAAGTCAGGATGTCAGGATAAATGGGTTATCTAGGATTACTGTGGCTTATGCTGGCGCGGTGACGCTACAGAGTCGAGAGCTGAGGATTAGCGTGAGTTTAAGCTAGTTGTGGCTTTAGATTTGCCGTGGCTTGAGATTTGCCGTGGCTTGAGAGTCGCGGGGGCCTTAGGCGTGATATGGTTTTCGGCTTGCCAGAAACTTAGGAGAGGATAAGCAGGGCTATGAGCTTTAGTGAGAATCTTTTCTTAGGCCTAAGATAAGCATGGCCTAATATTTTCATCATAATATGCTCTATAGGTACCGCAGTGGGGGCCTTATTTTCGTAGCCAGGGTTACGAGGAGGGCGTCTCATGTTGGTTGTTGCGCCACGCTTATCATCCCGAGGCCACTCTATGCCATCTCCGCTATCATTGTATCTTAACTACCTCTGGCCTAAATCGGTTGCATCAACCGTAGCAACTGCATCAACTGCATCAACTGCATCAACCGTAGCAACTGTACCGGCTGCATCAACCGCAACTCAGGATAGGACAGGCTTAGCTAATCTCACTACCTCCTTAATTAATGCTGGCGCCGCGAGCGTAGCTGGAATTTCTTCAGTTCCTGAAGTGCCTGGAATTTTAGGAGTGTCTGGAGTTTTAGGATCTTCGGAAGGTGCGGGAGTACAGGCTGCAGTGCGAGTTAACTATAGGCAGTGTGTAGGAAGCTGGGGCGAGCTACGCAGCGAGGGGCAGCAGCGAAGATGGAGTAAACAGTGGCGGGGAGTACTAGCGCTAGCTTGGGGCCTAAGCTTAGGACTAGGTTTTGCGGCGACCAGTGCCAGTGCCGATGCCATTTATGACTACAACAATGTGATGGTGCCCGATATTGGTACGGCCGGTATCTTAGGGATGAGCGTGCAAAGAGAGCAAGCCATGGGCGAATTCTTTATGCGCCAAGCGCGCTCCCAGGTGACGGTACTTGATGACCCGGTCTTAAACGAGTATGTGAATAGTCTAGGCAATCGCTTACAAAGCAATGCTAATAATGTGCTCTTTCCTTTTGAGTTCTTTGTGGTAAAGAACAGTAGTCTCAATGCTTCCGCTTTCTTAGGGGGCAAAGTAGCTATTCATACCGGTCTATTTACCTATGCCGAGACAGAAGATGAGTTTGCTTCGGTCTTAGCCCACGAAATTTCCCATATTACGCAGCGCCATTTAGCTCGCTATATCGAGAGCATGACCCGTGCTACTAATCTCTCTATCGCCGGCGTGGTTGGTTCCATTGCGCTCTCCCTCTTAAATCCGGCCTTAGGTATGGCGGCCATGTCTTCAAATATAGGAGCCATGATGCAAACCAGCATCAATTACACCCGTGACAATGAATATGAGGCGGATCGCTTAGGTATTGACCTCTTATATCGGGCGGGCTTTAATCCTTACGGCATGGTAGATATGTTTAGATTACTAGCAAATCAGCAGGGTAATATCAATCCGGCCTTTGTCATGTTAATTGACCACCCGCTCTCTGAGATTCGTGTAGCTGAAGCCAGTAATCGTGCTCTCCATTATGAGCGGCGTTCCAATAGTACTAATCCTGATTATGCCTTAGCGCGGGCGCGGGTGTTAGTGCGTTATGGCTCGGCTCATACCCCTAATGAGTTTGAGGATTTAAAGCAGCGCTTACTCCAGCCTGACGAGAGTAAAAACGCGGTGTATCAAAACTATGCTCTAGCTTTAACGGCCTATGAGCTCAAAGATTATGCCGGGGCGCGGGCTTACTTAAACAAGCTTCCTAGCACCTTACATAACAATCTCTTTGTCCTTGACCTGTTAACTGATATCGATATTGCCGCTAAGCAGACTGCTAGCGCGATTACCCGTTTAGAGCAGCAGTATAAAGTGATGCCCCACAATCAAGTGGTGGTGGCTAATTTAGCTAGTGCTTATATCGAAAATCAGCAGTATAAACCGGCAGAGCGCTTGCTCAATCGCTTTATCCGCGAGCATCCCCAAGATATTCTGGCCTATAAATTAGCAGACCAGGCCTATACCAAGCTTAATGACCGCTGCAATGCTTACCAAATGAAAGGGGAGGTAGCTGCTTTAAGTGCTGCTTATATGCAGTCCATTGCTTTTTATAACCAAGCTTTACAAGAGTGTCATGACCGCTTAACTACAGAGCGCCTGAAAGCGCGAGTAGTGCAGATTGCCAATCAGCGTAGCTTTGATGAGGCCTTGATGCGGCAACAGTAGCGCCACTGCACAGCCGCGCACTGCGCACTGCGCACTGCATAGCCGCGTACTTTACACTGTACTTCCAGGCCCACTTCTCTCACCACTCGGGCCTGGCGTCGGGCTCAGCCCAGCACCGGGCTCTTCCCCGCGCCTTAAAGGGCGCACCTCAGCTTAAGGCACGGCTCAGCTGAGGGCTAAGCAGCTACGGGGGGATTTGAGCTTCTGGGCACTTGTTTGCTTACTTTAGTAAGAAGCCCCTTGGATAGTAGGTCCTTGACGGGTTGGTAAACCCGGGCCTTGGCCTACTTCATTCCATTGCTTCCGCGGCAAGCGGGTCACTATGTTCTCGTGGGGTTTGATTTGTGAGTTAGGACGGGCTGCACTAGCTTTTCCTATCTTTTCCATATAGAGAGGACGCGCGCTCACATTTTGTCTTAAGGCAAAAGTCCATGGAGCTAAGTATTGGAACTCGCTTGCATGCTGCATGGTGCCCTCTAAATTACTAGGGTCAGAGTTAGTGGAAATCTCGATCACCATTTGCCCATTATCATAGCCCACGACGCGGACATTACCGTCAAAGCCATAGGTGACAAAAGCTTTACGAATCTTTGCTATATCTTGGAGCGAGCGCACATTAGAAATACGCAGACGGACAAAGCCTTGGCCAGGGCCGATCATATCGATATCGACATTGTCCTCACGTAAAGCGGTAGGGCTATCTTTAGTTAAGAGGTTTGATTGATAGGTCATGAGGGCACGGGCAATATCGCCTGAGCCTAAAGAAGTTACCTCATCCATAACGCCGGAGAGGCTAGATTGAGCGATGAGGAGACCATCTTTGTTATAGAGATTCCACTTTAAAGTGAGCTCATTTTCATTAGGAACGCTGCTTAACGAAGCCGCGATAAAGAAGTCAGCGCCATAACGGGCTGAGGCCTGGGCTAAGGCTTTATCCTGATGGTCTAAGACAGTACTGACCTTGACCTTATTCATATCTTCTAAATCGAGGATAGGGAACATCAGGCGGTACTTATAATCAGGAGCCGCAGCGAGTAAGTTTTGCGCAAAAGGCGTGAGGCTCTGGCCGGAGATAAGAGATAAAGAGGAGGCATCACTAGAGCCATCAAAGCCTACCAGCCACACTAAGACGGGGTTAGATAAGCCTTGCCAGGAGACGGCCCCCTGTTTCTTTAAGATATGCTCGACCATAGGGACACTAAAGCGCAGTACTAAATTGCCATCAGCATCAGAGGTAAAACTGCGCAGAGCCGGGGCTACTTCATCAAGCGTCATCGGCTTGCTTTGACTCATACCTAAAGTAAGGCCACTTTCTAAGCTCTTAAAGCCCTCCATAATGGCTTGGTCAAAAGAACTAAGCGCCGTCACACTTACTTCCTGCACATTGCTTTGCGCTTCTAATATTTCTTGATTGGCGCTAGATGCAGCCTGACTATCCTGTATCTGTGATGCTACCACTCCTGAATCTACCCGGCCCTCTGCACTAAGCGACGCTACTGGAGCATTTTGGCTCATAGCATTCATGCCTGGAGCACTCATGCCCGCAGCCGTGTCCGTAGCATTCATGCCTGGAGCACTCATGCCTGCAGCCGTGCCTGTAGCCGCAACTCCCGTCACTGGAGTAGTCATGCCGGTACGAGCGTTTCCACTTTGTGGTGCTGGCGCAGGTGCGGGCGTGCCATAGCTTGGAGTAGGAGCACCATAGCCAGCGTTTGGTGCTGCCGCCTCATAGCTGTAATTTGAGGCAGGAGCCGGAGCCGGATTGTTATTAGCCCACAGTGGTTCGGGCTGTCTTTGTAATTGCACCGGTGGGGCTGGGGTTAATAAATCCTGAGTATCATAGTCAGAACCAGCAGTGCGGCCTGTGGCGGTTGCAAGCGGGTCAGCTTGGGCTAAAGAAGTAAGGGCGCCCATAGACATACTCAGGGCCACGGTCATAAGCGCTAACTTAAAGTTCTGCATGATTGGCATCCTAGTTAAAGATAAGCAAATCGGTAGTGCGAGCTTTGTGCCACTTTACCCCGATTTATTCTAATAAAGGCCATCATAGCATAGTGTATCCCTCCTCTTTGCGCTTTACTTGCTATTATGACAAGGAAAATATGCACTCTAGATATAGCAAAAATCCTTGCTGCACGCCTGTATCCAGCCTTAAGCCATACTTTCGCCACTTCCAGACCCTCCCTCCCCTCCAGTATTTTCAGCATCTCTATACCTCAAGCATCTCTATCATCTCAAGTACCTTTAGCATCTCCATCATCTCTAGTACTTTCATAACCTCCAGCACCAGATCGCGATATGGTTAAGATAAGTAGCACCGCCAGGAGTAGAAAAGTCATTACTGGCGCTGAGTGCACTTAGGCCTTACCATGGCCATCAGCTTGACATCATTTAATCTTGGATGGACTCAGGCAGTGCTGTAGTGCGGCCAAAGCTAGGCGGCGGAACTAAAGTGAAGCTACGGCGGTACTGAAACAGGGTTGCGGCGGCGGTACTGAAACAGGGTTGCGGTGGAGGTACTGATGCAGGGCCGCGGTGGAGGTACTGATGCAGGGACGCGGCGGAGG
>Cebus_capucinus_imitator_PRJNA485217_SSR093__coassemble_459_pt1 | contig 16468 bp, 1 predicted proteins | sample Cebus_capucinus_imitator_PRJNA485217_SSR093__metabat2_low_PE_002 | metagenome-assembled genome bin Cebus_capucinus_imitator_PRJNA485217_SSR093 | reverse complement strand
AAAGTGCACGCAATGCTGACGAAATCATAGCTCAGCGTGGCGTAGTCTGCCTGGCCTCATCAGACCTTACTAAGCTATTTCTCTAGGGCTAGCTCAGGAAAGCACCAAGACCGCAGATACGTCGTGCCTATGTAGGTTATAGCTAAAATGAAGTCTATCTCGCGTATAGCTCCCGCAAACTAAGCCCGCTATCTTAAGAGGCTTAGTGGTGGCTCCATAGAGCATCATAAATGCCAGGCCTGCATACTACTTTATAAGTAGCGCCAGATAGAAATCGCCTATTTGTCTAACTTCAGTGCTACCTACTGATTTGTGACAACCCTATATTGTCTTTCCTTTATAGCTGTTAGCTTGATTCACCAAGTATCGCCTTAGGGCATGTGGTGTCATCATTGGCATACCGACAAAGACGCCCGGTCAATAATTCCCGTAACTTTTTCACAGCCCATGGTACCTGCATGGCAAAAATTAGGTAAGAGGCTCGATAGACAGCTTACTGAGCTCCCCGTGGGCACCAGCAAAAATATTTTGACTAAATTCTCAGGCGCCCTGGCTCTAACCAGGGCCCCTCATGGGCAGAGTATCCTTTAGTAAAAGGAAAACCTGCCCTTCACCGGCACGATAACACCCAAGCTTAGCGCTTCTGAGTAAGCGCTTAGTCCTGCGCAAGCTGGAACTAAGTAAGATAGCGCTGTACGCCAGATACCGTAATTTTCTCTGTTCTAATATACAGAACAAAGTTACTATTAGCTGAGATACAGCCCTGTCCGGTATTATCGTGCTTTTTTCTTACACCTATCACGAGATAGCTCCAAGTAGTTATCGTCCCCCCCTTAACTTCACGATTGAACTTCATGTTAGAACGTCACGCCAGCACCTCACGGCGATGCCACTGCTGCTAAAAGAGCTAAAGCTACTGACCCAGCTGATGCTGCTGTCAATGCTGATGATGCTATTGACCAGCTGATGCTGCTACTGCTGCTAATGCTACTGAGGCTGCGGCAGTCATTTTAGCAGGCTTAAAAGCTAAACTAAGCTGCTACCGCGCGCTGCTGCGTTATGCAACCCTGCTCAGCATGCCGCACCGCTCTATGCTGCCGCGCTGCCGCTATACGCCAGCACTACGCTCACTCCGAGCGCCAATACTGGTAGGCTAGCGGTGGTATAGCGCTAAGATAGCAGTAGGATCCGCATAGTAGATAGCAGTAGGCTCTCCCCAGAGCCACAAGCGCGCTATAGCTCGTCAATATTTCCTCAGGCATGGTTTTGCTCTAGTGCTAGACCGACAATTGCACTTAAGAGCACAGAGGCAGAACCGCGCTTGAGGCAAGATAAAGGGATGACATAGGCCTAGTCCTTACCATGGGATAGGGTAATGACGCTGTTATGACCTATCATGCATCCCGCGTACGAGCTAGCAGCGCTGCCCCCTGCTCTCAGACATCATACGGAGACTGGGCTCTCATACATCATGCGGAGACAAAGCTCCCAGACATCAGGTGGAGACATGGTCCTCATCATGCGGCGGCACAGCTCACTCCAGCCAGGATAGAGCCGCGAGTAGAGCTGTGCGCTTGCATCGAGCTTGCATCGAGCTTGCTTGAGATAGCACCGCTAGAGCTTATCTAAGCTCCGGCATGAGGACTTAGCTAAGCAGCATGCTGGCATGAGCAAGCTAAACCAGAGCTGGCTATGCTTGCAGCGTGCGCCCGATGTACGTGATGTGCGCGATGTGCGCGATGTCCTGGCGGCAAAGTGAAGTGATATAAAGGTCTTTTCGGCTTGTTTTAAGCCTGATACTGACCAAAAAAGCAAGCATCAAGCTTGCTTAGGGAAAAGAGAGGGGATGGACTATAACATGGGCTCAGTACGGATAAGCACTGGAAAAGTTTCTCCGTACTGAGAACTAAATTAGGCGTTAACGCACCTAATTAAGCTAAAGAGAAGAGTAGCATAAAACCAGCCTAGATTAATAGCCTAGGACTCCTCTCTTACCTCGTGATCTCGAAGACGTAGCAAGAAACAGCTACAAGATCACAAAAAAAATGAAGCAAACTAACAATGCGCTTAAGTTTTTATTAGCGCAATATCGCTCCATCCTAAAGCAAGCTACCCTAGCAAGCTTTTTAACCGCGGCTGCTGTTGTCACCACTGCCAGCATTGCTACTAATGCAGCCGCAGCACAAAGCATTGAGGCCGATCAGTGGTCAGGGCTTACTGGCACTATCATTGTAGATGGCGCTGGCGCAAGTGGCATTAATTATGACAAAATCTCTTTAAGCAAAGACCCAACTGATACAACTAACGGCTATACCAATAGTGGTTTATCTTTGCTGACCATTGCTTCTGGTGGTACCAACAATACTATTAGCTCTGGTGCCTGGACTGCCAACAACGCCACTATCACTTTAGATGCTAGTGCTGTTACGGGTAGTGACAAAGAAAAGGCTGCTTTATCTATTACTGGTAACGCCTCTTTATCTGTTAAAACCTTTAATCTCACTAAAGGTACTTTAACCTTAGGTACTGCTGGTACTGATGCCGGTACACTGAGTGCTAAGACCATTAATATCGGTGGCGAGAATGGCTCTGTTGATGCCGACGGCTCTGGCGAAGCTATTGTTGTTTTAAATAGTGGCAGCGCTTTAGGTAAAGCAGTTGCAGCTCCAAGCACTTCTTTAACACTAGCCCTCTCCGACCTCACCACCTTAAACATTGGTACTGGTGCAAACATCACGGCAAACAAGCCAGGCACAGCTGCTGCCGCTCATGACGCCGTCACTATCAATGCTGCTGTCTTAAACATGACTGATGGCTCCTTAACTGTTGATGGTGAAGCAGCAGCTGCAGGCTCAACAGACACTAAGTCTACCGACCTTACAGTAAATCTGGTTTCGGGCAGCATTACTGGTGGTACCACTACTGTTAATGAGACTTCTAAGCTCGCCTTTGCTTTTGTCAAAGACAATCCAGGCAGCACTGCTGGCACTAACTACGAAATTGTTGATGCTAATGGCAACAAAGTTACACGTACCTTAAATATTGGTGCTGAAGCTAGTCTTGTTGGTAAAGGCAGCGTTGAGTTCTCGGGTGAGGGTACGGTTACTATTGACGCTGGTGCCGTTAACAAAGAAACTGCTGATGAGTCCTTAACTGGTGGCTTAACTTTTGGCGCCGGTATTACCTTAAGCACTACTGCTGAGAACTTAAAGGGATTAGGTACCAATAATGCTGTTACCATTTCTGGTACTGCAACAAACACATCAGGTGTTGCCTCCTTATCTTTAACCGATAGCAGCAACATTGACCTCGCTAATAACACCTACTTTAAGTTAGGTGATACTGCTACTAAGTTAACTCCAGCTGATGACACTACTGGCACTACTGAGGTTCCTCCTACTTTAAAGGTTGGTAGCAACACCAACATCGAGGGCACCTCCCTGACGATTAGTGCGCCTTTAAGCCTGACTAATGCCATTAATCAGGTTAAGGCCACCAACCTTACCTTAGGTAGCTCTAAGTATGATGGCTCCACCAACTTAAAGGTCTCTGAAGTCGTCGCTGAGCATATCGACCACTTAACCTCGGGTTCGGTCTTCACCATTAGCTCGACTAAGGAAACCTTAGCCAAGATCGATACCATCACTAACCCATATGACACCACCAATAGCGCCTTTAAGTACGCTGGTAATGGCACTATCTCCGATAACTTAAAGATTAGTGGTGCTAGCACTTCTCTGACCATTGCTGCTGGTAACTATACCGATAGCAAGAGCTTAGAGTTAGCAAGCGGCAGCCTCACTATTGGTAATCAAGCTACCGGCACTGATTACGAGGGTATCGACACCAGCTTAACCTTAACTGGTGATGTCAAGCTTACTAATAGTGCTGCTAACACTATTACCATTGCTGGTAACTCCGGCTCTGTTACCTTTGTTAAAAGCGGTAATGGTGTTACAGAGATTAGCCGTGATCCAACTGCCACTCTCGACTTAACGGGGGCCAACCTCACCATCAGTGGTGGCTCTGCCTTAACCACCATTAATGTTAATGGTCAGGGTGAGCTCCTCGTTACCTCTAAGCAAATTAACGAGATTTTAAATGTTGCCGGCAATCGCACAGGTAATACTGCTAGCGGTGCTGGTATCTTAGTCAGTGGCGGTGCTATCACTGTTAATGGCGCGTTAAGCGGCCTGTCCAACAACGGCTTAGACTATACGAAATTACAATCAAAAGATACAGTCGATTCGGATAAGATCTCTTTCCATACCTCTAATGGCGGTGAGTTATCGGCTAAGACTATCTTCTTAAGCAACTCTGAAGCTGCTACTGGCACCGCACCATCTGCCGATGCTGTACCTGAAATCAAGATTGGTGCTAAAGGTGTGTTAAGCGCTGACACCATCATCCTTGATAATGCCTCTACTAACAACACTACCAAGAAACCTGGTGACGTTAAGCTCACTAGCGGTGTCTTAAATGTTGGTACCAACCTTACCTCTAATAACTTAAAGGGCGGCAATGCTATTGTCCTTGCCGGCACTGCTGCTAGTGGTAGTGTCATTAACTTAGGTTCGGTTGACTACGAAGACGACCAGTATGGCATTTCTACTAAGTACAGTGATGCACCAGTAGTCTCTACCACTGCTGCTACGGGTTCTGTTGATGTCGACTTAGAGCTTAAGGGCACTACTGCTCAAAATGCCGCTGTCGTCAACGTTAACTACGGTGATTGGACGGCTAAAAACATCACTCTGACTTCTTCGGGCGCCTTAGTCATTGGTACTAGCGGTGGTGCCTATAATGCTACCGATGATAATGGTAAATACCTCTATACCGCTTCCTTAACTGGTAAGAAGTTAACTGTTACAGATGACAAGTCCACTGTCACCATTAATGAGCGTGGTGCTGCTACCTTTGATGAGTTAGCACAAGCTTCAGGTTCTATTTCCTTGACCAACGGCTCCTTAACCATTAACGGTAAGTATGTTGCTAAGGGTGAGACTTTAAGTGATGGTAGCAAGGCTACTGCTGATTCTTACGGCGTTAAGACCTCTAACATTACCGCCTCGGGTCGTAATGCTATGCTGACTTTTGGCGCTGATGCTGCAAAGGCTATTACCATTAGCAATGATGGCAAAAAGGTAACTGCCGCTAGCGGTACTTTTGGCACTGGTAGCCTCACCGTAGAAGAATATGCTACGGTTAAGCTCGACTTTGCCTCTGGTATTGCCTTTGACTCTACGAGCAGCTTAAAAGAGTTACGTAAACTCTTATTCAAGGACAACACCGATGGCTCTGCTCTGAATGATGGTTACATCAACTTAGGCTCGGCTACCGTAAATGGTCTCCCAGGCGTGGAAAATGGCACCATTGATTGGACGAAGCTCAAAGAGGTTAAGGACATCACTGATATCCTCATTGAGGGTCAGCTCAATGCTACCTTAATCAATATTGATGGCTCCGAAGTGGTGAATGCCAACGTCGGTAATATCCGATTAGACAACAACTTAAGCACCGTTAAGTTAGGTGATGCCTACTTAGGTAATGCTAATGCTGGCTTAGGCTCGGGTAATGGCAACTTTGTCTTCAATGCTAATGACCCAACCAAGGCAGGTAATGCCACTATCCAAGCTGGTGGTCATGTCACTTTAGCTAATGGTGGTAATATTGGTACTGTCACCTTAACTGCAGGTAACAGTGGTGTTAATGGCGAGACTATCCTCAACATCGTTGCTTCAGGCAATGCTGCTACTAACATTAGCGAAATTGATGCGGGCGAAAATACCCAGATCAATATCAATGGTGTAACCAACATCGCTAGCAACCTTGATGCTAATGACCTTGTCGTTGATCGTGCCCTAAATGTTAATAATGGCCAAGGCACTATTAACTTAAGTGGTGATTTAACTTCGACTATTGCCGACAACAGCTTTGACCCTGTTACTACTGGTTCGATCACCACCAAGACTCTGAACGTTGAAGGTACTACCAACTATGGTGGTTCGCTCAAGGTTACAGATAAGGCTACCTTTGGTGACGAGACCAACTTATGGGGTAACAATGAATTTGCTAGTGTGACCTTTAAAGACGCGGCTAAGCTGTCTCAGGGTACCACTACTGCGGGCACCATTGAGTTTACAGAGCAGAGCGACAGCTTCGACGTCGTCTTAGGCGCGAGCTTAACTGCTGGTGCTATTGATGTCGCCACTGATACTCCAGCTAACTTTACCTTAGTCGCTGGTAACGATGTTTACGAGAATGAGACTACGGGTGAGAAGCGTGATAGTGCCAGCGGCTATATCACTCTGGGTCGTTTAAACCTCAATGGCGGTACCGTGATTGCTGATCCTGCTTGGGATAAGCCATACTCGGTAGTCGCTGTGGGTCAATTTGGTAGCGCTACGGCAGTTGGTAATTTAGCCGCTACTGATGCTGGTACTTTAAATGGTCGTGCCCTGGCTCTGCAAAACTCTATCCTCGCTATTGGTGTTACCGATAGTGCTGAAGATACAGTACGTGAACAATTAGCCTCTATCTTTAGTGATTACATTGATAGCGATGGTTCGCTCAATGCCACCCAAGCCGATGGCAGCAGCTCTGTAGGCTCTATTGCTTATGTAGCTAAGACCTTAAAGTTAAACGCTACTGACAAGCTCATTGTTGATGCTGCTAAATCCTACACCAGCTACCAACAGGCTCTATCTGAGAGTGCTTACAGCAACGCTATTACGCAGAATGCCCTCTACTTAGGCGCTAACTCCTCCTTAGCCGTAAGCTATGATGCCGCAGTAGTTGCTGATAAGGCCGCTCTGACTATTGATAGCACCGCTGATGCTGCTGGTACTGCCTCGATCTACGTTGCCGACAATACTTCTAAGGTCTTATTAGTAGGTGACAACTTCACCGTTACTGATGACATCAAGCTCTTTGCAGCTCAAGATGGCAAAGGCATCCTGGTTAACCACAATGACTTAAATGTGGAAACCTTAAATGGCTTAATGTCCTTTACCTATAAGGTAGGCGAGCTCACCAGCGTAGGCAAGTTACAGCTCAACGAAGGTAAGGTTAAGAGCTTCTTTACTGACGTTTCGGCGCCAGTACGTGACACCTTATTAAGCTATGCCGCGCAAGACTTAGAGTGGGAAAACAGCAATAAGACTGGTCATATCACTAAGGTGTTACACGATGAAGCTGCTCCAGAGTCAATTACCACTACTGATGGCAAGACCTTCTTCAAGGATGGTACTCAGCTCACCGCTGACGAAGCTAAGAAATATGTAGCTCAGGCCGTAGTAAGCACCGACGCTGCTGGCAATCCAAGTACTACCTACGATGTCTACTATGCCGGTAGCAATAGCTATGTCGACAAGGTTGTACGTGATACGGTAAGCGGTATGGCCGCTGAGTCGGTTGCCCGTTTAGGTATCTTTGCTGGTGGTGTCCAAGTGGCACAGAACGTCAGCAAGACTACTTCTGAAGCTATCTCCGGACGCTTTGGCATTGGTGGTGCTTCGAGCTCCATTACCTATGCTGATAACGCTCAGGGCACTGGCTTATGGGTAACTCCAGTTTACAAGAGCTTTAGCTCGGATAGCTTCGAGAGCCAAGGTACCGATTATGGTGCTGATATCGACCTCTATGGCCTGGCTTTAGGTGGTGACTTCACTTTTGCTGAAGGCTTCCGCTTAGGTGCTATGTTCAACGTCGGTAGCGGTAGCGCTGATGGTCAGGGTGCTGGCACAAACGTCAACAACGACTTTGACTACTATGGCTTTGCTCTTTATGGTGGCTTAGTCTCTGGCCCATTATCGATCATTGGTGATGTCTCTTACGCTGTCGCCAGCCAAGATGTTGATACCACCACGGAAATTACTAAGGTCTCTACTTCCTTTGATAGCAAGGCCTTAAGTGTGGGTGTCACTGCTCAGTATGCTCTTGATATTGAGGGCTTTGCCTTAACTCCTCATGCCGGTATTCGTTATACCAGCATTGACCTCGACGATTACACTGTCCAGGGTGAGGGCTATGGCGATATCGCTTACTTTGATGCTGATAAGGTCAATGTCTTCTCTATCCCTGTAGGCGTAACCTTTGCTAAGGAGTTCGTCTCCGGTAGCTGGACCGTGAAGCCATCCTTAGATATCACCTTAACCGGTAACTTCGGTGATGATGAGCTCGACGCTAACGTCAACTGGGTAGGCTATGATAACCTCAGCACTGCTTTAAATTCTGAGATTATCGACAACTTCACCTATGGCGGTACCTTAGGTGTAGCAGCTAAGAGTGGTAACTTAAGCTTCGGTTTAGGTGTTAACTACACTGGCTCTAGCAACACCTCTGAGTATGGTGTATCTGCCAACGCTCGCTTCGTCTTCTAAGACTAAAACTAACGTTGCCTTAGCCGTACCTGGCAGCACTAGCCGTACCTGGCAGCACTCTTGATCAAGACATAGCCTCAGGCATGAGCAAATAGCTATATGCCTAGAGTTATCATCATGAACAAGGGGGCTTACTGATAGCCCCCTGGGAGTGCTTGCCCTTACGGCAAAAAGATAGGTCTAGTTAACCTGAGAACAAGCCAGAGCCTCTATGAAGGATCTAATGAAGCTCTCTTAAGGCTCTCTTGATGACTTCTTGAACTTGAAGTTCTCTGGGGATTCTCTAGAGCCCCTCTTGAACTTAAAATTTCTTGAGGCTCTCATGAAGCTCGCTTGAGCCTCTCTGGAGGCTCGCTTGCAGCTCTCGTGAGACTTCTTGCCCTTGTTCCAGGTTAACCAGCTCATGCCTCTTATCTGCTTAGAGCTTAATGAGCTGACCAAAGCCCCTGACATATAGTTAATGTTACCGTCTCTGCTGCTTACTATGGACTTAGCTATGACTATAAGCTCAATCTTCAGAGAGCAAAGAGCCTTAACCAAGAACCTTAACGATGACAGTGACCTAACTGCAAGTAGCTCCAACCTCTTAGGACAACATCAGGTGCTCCTAAGCTAGATAGCTGCGGTTAAGATAGATGCGGTTAAGACAAATAGGCGCTGTTAAGATACAGTTTGCCTACGCCGCCTTAGCGTCATAGCGCACCAACCATTAATATGGACTATGCTCGTCATCGTGCCCCCATATTAACATGCTCTAACATTCAGCTTTACTAGCTCCAGAGTGAGGATAACAGCTTTGCTTATCAAACTTTTTGCTGGTGGCAGCCAGCGTCAACCCATAAACCTTTGCATAATATTAACTGCATTAATTGCGCTTTTCATAGATACAATACAAGCATGGACAATTCATCACCAAAATTCCTGAGCTTAGCTCTTAGCTAGCTGGCTACCTGGCTACCTTGAGTAAGCCTGCCTCTTACCACCTTATCTCATCCAACCGGTCTTAGCTCCTCTCACTGTCATAAAACAACATGAGAGCACGCTCAAGACGACATGGCAACACTCACAAGTGCTACCTGGCAACTATCACCAGACGACAAGACAACACTCACCAGACTACATAGCAACACTCACAAGTGCTAGATGGCAGCACTCCCAAGAATACATGACAGCACTCACCAGACGACATAACAACCCAAGCAAAGAGCATAACCTCGTGATGCCCCTACCTTAGCTATCCTCCCTGACCTATCCTATCTTCTCCTCTAATCCCATCACTATTAGCCTATCCGTCCTCCTCTTCCCCCTTATAGCAAAAAAATTCCGCCACTCTTCCCCACTTTCCCGCATCAATTTACCATCAGAACACTGCACTATTACGTAACTCCGCCCCACCTCACTCTAGCCACAATTATCTGCAATATCAGCAGGATTAATAATTTTACGTTGCTATTATATTTTTTATTCTATCAATGCATTCTACCTATAAGATGCGCTTTTTTTTTTTTTTTCCGTCTTGGCCGTGGCGCCGTGCGTATAGTTCCGTGGGCTAAAAACTCATGTCAGTCATGTAACTAGCCAACATTATCAACTATTTGGTTTAGCTATGTGCTTCGCCTTAATCTTTATTCCCGTGCGACTCATCCCCGGAAAAGAAGATTGCGAAAAGACTTAGCCTAGCGTAAGGTTCCCGCAGCCCCAAGTTGCTAGGGCCAATCCCAAAAGCTAAGATGTAGCTACAAGGGCCAAACCTAAGAGCTAGGGACAGAGCAAAGAGCTCGGGCCAGCCCCAAGGGCTAGAGACAGCCCCAGCAAAGCCGAGGTTTAAAGTTAACCCAGGATTAAAGCTAAGCCAGAATTGAAGCCAAACCTGGTTTAAAGCAAAGCCAGGGTTAAAGCAAAGCTAGGCTTTACCGTCATGATGTAACACCTACGGAATTAATGAGACACTATATGCTGTATACGCGCTGCATATACGCAACTATGCCATCATAGTAAGCAACGCCACCAGCAATCGTTAACTACCCTATAGACAGCTAAGTTAGCTAGCATTAGCTAGCATTAGCTAGCACGCTATCTCCAAGAAATAGCAAGCCAAGTGAAACCGCAAACATAAACTCAAACGTAAACTCAAACTGAGGTTAACTTTATCTTGTAGTAAGAGTAAAGAGTAAGCTCCACTTGGGCACTACTTTTACCAAGATGGACTGCACTCGCTTGGCCAGAGCTAAACGCTAACCTGCGTGGCTCAATGCTACCTAGCTTTAAATGCTACCTAGCCTGACTAGAGCTAGAGCAGGAGCTAAAGCCGATGGAGCTAGAGCTAAAGCTAATGATGGAGCTAGATCTAGAGCTGGAGTTATCTCCCGCAACATACTGGAGGCTGCTAACGAAGATAGTGAGATAACGAACCTCGTACATCTGCTAAGTTCCACCGCACTAGCTGAGGCAAAGTTGCTTTGTTTACACTTAATAGTGTCTCCACGCATTGGGCATAGGCAACCTAGGAAACCTATGAACATAGTAACTACAGTCAGTAGTTACTACCACATATAACAAAAAGCAAAGCAGCCACCCCGTCGCTTATCTTTACCAGCAAGGACTGCCTTTATAAGGCTGAGCCTTACTTGCTGCGGCACAGATGCTTTTATGAGGCACGACTGCCTTTATAAGGAGGCACGACTGCCTTGCTGCAACACCTAACTTGCTGCAGCACGACTGCCTTACTTTATCAGGCAGGCCTAGTTTTAAGATATCTCTCTAATATGTCCGTCACGCCATATTTTCATACGATACAATTTAGGCGTGATGGGCTTCCCATGTACCTATACTAAAAGTATATGGTGTGACATAACCTGGCATATCTAGCAAGGAGCTTAGCGCTAAGCGGTAGTTAAGCTCATAGCATAGCCTTACGAGAGGTTGCGTGAATAGCGCATCCTAACCAGAGGTTAAGCTTACAGCCTAGTTGCAGAGCACCTCAAGCTCCTTTATGATATTGCCACTCCCACTTAAGTTTAAGTGGTGTTTCCCCTGAGCTTTGCCTTAGCAGAGCTCCATGAGGCCAACTAACCACAGATAAACTACAACGGCAAGCTTCTCCCTAGCCAAGGGTCATTACAAGCAGCTTTTCCATGAGGCGCCTCTAGTGATTCTTTGGTGCGAGTAAAGCTTGTTTTTTTAACCCCACTACAAGCATAGCCAAACTAAGACAGTGTAAATCACCTAAAAAAACACATACACTTACTCTCAAGCACTATCTTTTTGTGCTTGCCTGTCCCCCACTTTTAACTCTTTGCTTACTCTACTCTTTCTTCATCCGCTGAGCCAAAAAGCTAAGCTCTTACGCGTCACCGCTTTAGTGGCATAGCCATAAGGCTGGCAATAGCTCTTAGCTCCTGAGCTTAGTAGAGCTTATCGCTCTTTAGCTTAATAGCGCACATCGCTCCTTAGCCTAGTAGCGCTCATCGCGCCTTAGCTTAATAGAGCACATTGCTCCTTATCTTAGTAGCGCTCATCGCGCCTTAACTTAGTAGTATGGTGGTTCTTACTCCTAAGTAACAAGGATATAGCTAAGTTAACTAAGGTCATGAGCTACCAGTGCATCCTGCTCTGCATACTGCGTTGACAAGGTCGTGGTAGGGGCGGATGCCCAAGGCTTAAGCTCTATGTTGCTATAGGTACAGCCCCTCTATATGGGTACAGCCATCCTCTATGGATGCAGCCTCCCTTTATGGGTACAGCCCCTCTATATGGGTACAGCTATCCTCTATAGGTCCAGCTATCCCCTATGGGTACAGCTATCATCTCATGGTTAAACCATGAGGGTCGCAAGATAAGGTAAGAGCAAAGAAGAGAAGATAAGCAGAGCATTAAAGGTGGTTTAACCAAGGCAGGTAGGCTCCAAGATAGGTGCCATGCTGGATGGTTTATAGGTGTTTTTTAGGTGAGATAACTATCTGAGTTTATGGGCTCGGCACGGAGCAGCATCTCGAAAATCTTGTTCCGTACCGAGAGCTAAAACAGGGGCTGACGCTCCTGTTTCAGGCTAAACGTAGTTTAGCATATCTGCTCTCACCATGGTGAGGTGGAATGCTAAGCTATGTGCTTGTGGTCACAAGGTCTTTTGCTCACGTCTATCCTTGCAGCTCGTAGCAAACATGAGCTGGACGCCAAGAATCGCAATAGAAACAGGTAAGTCACAGCAAAAGACGATGACACAACACGACAAATGAAGCAAACTAATAACGCAATTGGCTTTTTACTAGCCCAGTACCGTTCTATTTTTAAGAACGCCTACTTCAAGGGCTTAACCTCAGCCGCCCTCCTCACCGCCGCTCTTACTGTGGGCGCCTCTACCACGGCAAATGCTGCAACAACAGCAATGAGTGCCACAGATTTAAAGAATGCTACCGGCACGGTTACAGTTAGCAAGGATGGTGTTGCCTCCGATAATCAAGCATTCAAAGAAATCGATGTTAATGGCACGGTAGTTAACAATAACAACCTCATTCTTAATATTACTGGTCAGAGTGGTGCAGGTAATAACAAGATTGGTGATACTAGTGCTACTACCATTAAGGCCTTAAACACCACTATTAATCTTGACGAGGGTGGTAGTGGAGATGCTGCTACTTTAGCTATTGGTACTGCTAACCAAGACTATAACGTTAATGTCACTGTTAAAGAGTTACAAGTTGGTAACGGTACCCTGAATATTGCTGGCAAAACCGCTAGTACCGGTGTAAGCACTGTTATTGCCGACAAGATTACTGTTGCCCCTAATGAAACATCAGTAGCTAAAAGTAAATCTGGCTCCATCGTTTTAGCCGGTAAGGCTGCTAACACTGCTATTTTAGGTAATACCAACAGTGTTATCTCCATTGGGAACAGTGGTGATATCACTGTTAGTGGTAGTAAATTTGGTACCATCAATGCCGCTAGCTTAACGATTGAGAGCGGTGGTGCTTTAAAAGCTAGTGGTACTGCTGACTTAAACCTGGGTTCGTTAAACATTAAGAGTGGTGGTTCGTTTAATGTTAAAAGTGGAACATCATTAGACTTAACCTCTACCGGTACTATTGCTAGTGGTGCTACTGTAGAATTCGAAGAGGATAGCAAAGCGTTAACTTTAGGCCACGGCACTCTCACCATTGCTTCTGGTGCTAGTATTAAAACTACTAGCGGTAAATCCGGAGCAAAAATTACTGTTGAAGCATCTTCTGCTACAAGCAGCGCCACTTACAAAAACATCGCTACTGATGCTCATTTAATTATCGATGAGGCAGTGCTTACTACTACTTTAGCGCAAAGTAATGGTCCTGGTTTGGAGATTAAAAAAGGTACCTTAACTATTGCACCAGCTAAGAATGGTGACGCTGTTGATCTTAGTCAATTTAAAGATAAGTGGGCTAAAACTGCTGCTGATGGCAAGATTAGCACGACAGCAGATTCGGTAATTGCGGTCTCTAACTTATTGTTAAGCGACCAAATTACTGATACAGCCGAGAACTTCAAAGCTAACATCTTAGCTGATACTCTGACTTTAGAGCAGGCGCAAACCGCAGCATCATTCAATATCAGCTCTGGTAGTGCTTTTACTGCTACTCAGAACTTAGTGCTCACGAATGACTGGGCTGATCCTAACGAGACTGCTACCTTTACTCTGTTAGACAAGATTACGCTGCAGAGCGTGATTGACAGCAACGCTACCGGTGTTATCTCTAGCACGAACCCACCAAAGAAAGCCACCAGCAATGGTGCTATTTCCTTTGATGGTGCTATTACCATTGGTACTAATGGTGGTTTAACGGTTAATGGTGGTGCCTACAGCCTGGCGCAAAACATCACTGTCTCTGGCGGTACCTTAGGCGTATCTAACCAGAACTTACTGCCTCGTGAGCTTAACACCGTTAAGAAGGTTGAAGGTTATGAATCTACAGCTTGGGCTGATGCCTCTACCTTAACCCCAACTGGTACTCTGTTACTCAGTAACGGTACCTTAAAGGCTGAAGATAAGAACGCTATCTTAGACTTAACTAAGGCTAATCTCCAGCAGCAAGGAGCAGCAACTGCTAGTAATACTAATAAGCTGGATGTTTCTAATAATGCTACGATTAAGCTCACTGCCGCCCAGCTGACTTCATTATTAGCAGGTGACCAGGGGGTGCCAGCAGAAGGCGGTGCAGCTGCTGATAACAAAACCAAGGCTCAATTAAGCGCCACCTCTTCTGGTAGCCTGTTTGTTGACGACAATATCACCTTAACTACTAACAAGTTTGGTAGTAGTGATAATCAGGTTAACCTTACTAATGGTGGTATCTTAGAGTCTACTGGCGAAGCCACCATTACTGACATTAGCGCTGCTAGCCCTGTCAATCTGACTACTGGTACGATTAAGGCCCGTGATATTACCTTACAGGTTGCGGGCTCTTCTACCGCTGATATCACTATCAACGCTGGCAAACTGGAAGTAGGAGAGGTCTTAGCCTCTAACACTAGCGGCAAGTTAATCTTTAACGCTACTGGTGATGCTAAGACTGCTGGTCTCGTATTAAAGACTGCTGCCGACGTCTCTGGTGATCAAGGCTTTATCAGCAACGATACCATTGAAGTACAAAAGGGTACTATTTCCGTAGAAAAGGGTAACTGGGAAGCCAAGAAAGTTACTTTAGATACGGGCAGTACTTTAAGTGTCTCTAAATCTAGCTTTACGCTTAGCTCTTTGGAAGCTGCTGCGGGAACAGCCGGTACTACTACAACTTATACCGTCGATGTTACTAGCGGCGGTAATCTCACTACTGGTACCTTAACTGCAGCTGATAACAGCATCAACGTCAGCGGTTCTACTTTAACTACCAATGAGTTTACGGCTACTGGCACTAATGCTTTAACCATTAATGATGGTACAGCCTATATCAATGGTAAGTACACTGCTGCCAGTGGTTCTGGTGATAGTGCCAAGGCAGCTACCTATGGTGTAGCTTTAGAAGCCAACTCGATTAACCTTACTAATAACTCCGATGTCTATGTCGGCGCCGATGCAATGAAAGCCGTGGGAATTACCACCAAGAATGGTGATACTGCTGCTAAAGTCGATGTAGCTGCTGGTAGTTTTGCTGAAGGTACTTTCAAAGTTACAGGTGGTTCTACTGTCCACTTTGCCTTTGATGAGAACACCAAGTTCGACAAGGACTCTTTAGCGCTGTTCCGTCAAAAACTTATCGCTGCTGATTCCTTAGAATCGGTTGATAGTGCTGACCCTACCATCAAGGCTATTGCTGATGGTTACATGGACTTAGGTTCAGCTCAATTCACTGGTCTGACTGACGCAGTGAACAAGGAGACCAACACTATTTCTTGGAGCGATGCGCAGCCTTACAAGGATGTAGTGGGCGATATTATCTTCACTGATATTGCTCAGGCCAAGGTTTCTGGTGTCACTACTGCTACCGATTTCGCTGGTAACTTTGGTGCTATCGCAGCTGTATCTGGCCCAGAAGGCAAGATTAAAGTTACGGGCAATGCATCATTACGTAATGCCGCAGCCTTAAATGGCCACTTTGCTACTACCGTATATGGTGGTGATGCCGGCTTCAATGTTAAAGCTGGCAAGATCTTAGGCTTCTATAATGGCGGTATTGCTGGTGCAGTTGAGTTAGCTGATGATGCTACACTGCGTGTCGTCGGCGGTGAAACCACTAATGGTACTACCACCACCCTGAACAAGACCACTATCGCTGCTGTTAATGTAGCGGATAAGACTGAGGGCACTCAGACCATTACTGGTAATGGTGGTAACTTAAAATTAGTCTCGGGCGAAACCATTATTAATGGCGCTACTGAGATTAATAGCTTAGATGTGCAAAACGGCAGTGTGCTCAACGCTAAGTCTGGTATTGCCATAGTAGGCGCAGGCTCCTTAAATATTGAAAATGGTAGTGTCACTACTACTGTCATTGCTCCATATGCCAGCACCTATATCAATGATGAAGGCAATCTGGCTACCCGTACCTCTGCTATCAACGTTAACGTAGGCAATATTGCTCTTAACGCCACTAAAGACGGTCTCGTGGGTTCTACGGGCA
>Cebus_capucinus_imitator_PRJNA485217_SSR093__coassemble_448_pt1 | contig 16977 bp, 6 predicted proteins | sample Cebus_capucinus_imitator_PRJNA485217_SSR093__metabat2_low_PE_002 | metagenome-assembled genome bin Cebus_capucinus_imitator_PRJNA485217_SSR093 | reverse complement strand
ACCTAAAACTCTTTATAGAGTTGAGGTAAAAGTGTCACATATTTCTGTCAACAAGAAATAAGCGATAGCAGGTGAGTGATAGCTACCAAGCGATAGCAAGCAAGTGATAACAGTTAAGTGAGAGCAGTCGTGTGATGGGCTAAGCAAGCATAGAGTTATGACAGCGCGATGAAGTTATGGCTCGTATGTGTATTATCTGCTTATTTGAGCATGCTCAGGCTATGCCTCTGTACTAATTAACTAATGAAGAGCCATGCGCAACCAATATAAGGGAGGTCATAGGTTTATAATCTGCTCAAGAGTAGAATGAGAGTTACCTCCATGTAGCATAAATGTAGCAAGTATAAGGCAGCTGGCAGTAACGGCATTGCAAGCCACTTTATAAACATGTGGCCGCAATCTACGGCGTTAAGCTGTGACAGCTAGCTACAGTATCAAGATGTGGCCGCAAGTCACGTGGTTAAGGCATAATGTCACTCTGTGGCTGTAAGCCGAGGTATTTAGCGGCGTGGGCAAAGTAGGGCTATCAATAAGATTGCTGCAAGCTGTTGCATTGGCTTAAGTACAGCCGGGAATATTATGAGTGTAATAAGATGGGTCTAAATTAGGTATGAGTGATAATTCTGCATCTAATGAGCGTACTCTGCAGATTGGATGGACTGGCATCATCGCTGGCTTCTTTGCTCAAGATGGCTTTAGAGACAAGGTAAATAATAAGCTCGCTCCTTATTATGATAAGGATATGGCCAAGCTGTTTTTACCTGGTCAAGTGCTGCAAGCTCTGATCTGCATTGTTAGTATGTATATCAGAACTAAACACACCTTAGCCTGGGATTTTACGGGGCTAGCCCGTAGAGGTAATCCTCTTTGTCTCTTTGGCTCTATCAATAATCCTCAGGGGAAGCCTTATTCTCCTGAAGACTTCAATGATGAGGTCGTGCGGGCTTTTTGTGATGCGCTAGTGGAGTATGGGCCGGCCCGTTTTTATAACGAAGTAGCAGCAGACTTATTAAAGCCTTTTGCCAAGTTTATTACTGTAGCGCGGGCGGAAAAATTCTCCTCTAGCTTTAGCCATCTCGCTCGTCTGTCCCATCCTGAGCGCTATCGCGACTATATGGCTTCTATTGATCTTTACAAATGGGATCCATGGAGTCAAATAATCCCGCATATCGAGGAAGAAGTTCGTTCTTCCTTTGGTAAAAGTCGCGGTGCTTTTGTCCAATATGATGTGCATCAAATGCTGGTCTTGGCTAGTAGTCCGTTTTTGCCTGGAACTGTGCCTATCTACATGTATGCAGAGGCTAGTCCACAAGAGGAAAATAGTAAATTTGAGCTTAGCAATGCCATTATGAGTGAAGCCTCTGCCCTAAAAGAGCTTTATCCTGATCTCGCTTTGCTTAGTGTTAATGAGAAGAGCTTTAATCAGATAAGCGCCAGTGGCTGTATTCAGGCTAACCTCACCTTATCTACAGCGCTCTCACCTAAGAATAAGCTCTTATCTTCTCTCACCTCTAAGGTAGAGCAAGCACAGCTCGAGTGGCATAAAATCAAGAATCAAGAAAAGGATCAAGAGCTTCTCTTTGATTGCTTTAATGATAAGGGCAAATTAGATACTAACAAGGCTCGTGATGTGCTAGACCAGGAAAAGCTCGATCTCATCTCCGCCAATGCTGAGGGGGCTAAGAAAAGTGGCGAGGCGGGCTTACACAAAATTAAAGACTTGCTCAAAAGCGTTTTCTCCTATCGCTTGCAGCGCCAGAAAAATCATCGCTTTATGAACCCTAAGGTCTATGCTTTCCTTTCTTTCTCTGCCTCCGATATTAATTACTACCGCTGGATGGCCTGGCTTAATATGACTATGGCCGCTCCTACCCCCTCTATGATTAAGCAAGCAGCAGCGTATGAGTTTACTCTCCCTAAGAAGCCTATACCTTTACAAGCGGTAGCGATGGCCGGAGGTATCGACTCTGCTCTTTATCAAGGTGAGGTTTTAAATGCCGCGTATAAAGAGTTTAAGGAGCTAGATGGGCAAGTTGGCGACAAGTGTATATATCCAACTCGTGAGGCGGCGGCTGCTGCTTATCAAAAGCTCCAAGAGCAATTTCACTTTTGTCAGGTTATTTTGTTGGGGGACTCTTTTGGTCGTAACTTTTGCAAAGTACGTAACCAAAATGGCTACAAAATTAATGGCGAGGTGCGCTACCTCTATGATGTCTTAGAGGCGCAACAAAATCTGCAAGGCCTCTATGGTTATGTCTTCGCAGGGCCTCAAGTAAAGTTAGAGTTACCTGAGGTCATGCTTTTAAATGACTGCGAATCTTACAAGGATGCTCTCCCCTCTGCAGGTGATGCCAGCACTTTGGTAGCCCCGCTCTTTGGTGAGAGTGAGCAGCATATGGAAGTATTAGCTATGCTCATTAATCTCAAGAGATTAATTGAGTGCTTAGTGAATTTAGATTTCCGTGTGTTTGATCATCAATTAGTCAATGGGAGACTGGATTTCTTCTATAAAATATATTCCTTTGACCAGCTTGCAAGCATCTTAAGTTATTACAACGATTTACGGCTGTCAGATCATTCTTGTATAGTCGAGGTGAGTTTGAAGCAAAAACAGGTAGTGAGCGATTTCTTTAAAGCTCCTCGCTTTGCAGATACTATAGCTCCTTATTTCCAGAACAGCTTCTATGAGCCTTATGCTCAGGATTTATTACGCTATAGTGAGCCTAATTATGCCGATGTCTGTCGCTGGAGGAAATTTAGATCAAGAGAGGAATTTGAGTCTGACTATGATGTTTATAATGCGATTATGTTTGGTTTCTCCCATTATGAACATATATAGAGCTCCGCTAGCATCTAGAGCTAACAGAAAGTAGCTGCTAGCACTAACAGCTAGAGCTAGCTGCTGGAATTAACAGTTAGAGCTAGCAGATAACTCTAGCATTTAGCGCCTGCCTCACAACTAGGAGCTATCTTATATCCTGTAACTAGCGTATGCCCAGCTCTTGGTGTTGAAAGTGAGTGCTTTGCATTAGGTGCCATGATGGCCAGATGTTTGGTCTTTGTACTTGTATGCTGAGGCTATAGCCTCGGAAAGCAAAGACTAAGGGACCGTGCTTAGTTACATGGCGCTAAGTGAAGTAGGGGCGCTCACTCAGCTCTAGCCGTAATTAGCTCTGTTTAATGGCGCTTCTTTGGCTCTAGCGCCATAAAGTGCCTGGAACTGTCGTCACACTGGGCTTACTTTAAGCGCACCTCTTCCTCTCAATGTCAGCTTTGAGATAAGTTTACTAGAGTGGTGGCTGCAGGTGACTTATCAGAGCAGGTTCTTACATCTCATCAATCCTAGTAGCTGCTGCCTAGCTTTTTCTCTTGTGGCTATACGACTGTATCTGCCAATGGCTATGCTTGCTGTATCGGCCTATAGTCATGCTTGTGTATATGTTTAGGCTATAGTTCTGTCTGTTTATAAACATGCATTTATAAACACATGTTTATAACCAACAGTAGGTATCTACAACCAATAGTAGGTATTTATAGCCAACAGTAGGCATCTATAACCAACATGGTCGTTTATAACCAACAGTGTATGTTTATACGCTAGGTCTGGTGCGCTGTAAACCGGTAACCTTTCCTCAAACTTCCAAACTAACCTCCAAATAACGTTCAAGCTCATGTCTAAACTAACGTTTAAACTAACTCCACCAATATCTCAGCATCCCTCCTCTCTAGAGAATGACTCATAAAGCTGGGAACATGGAGCATAGCATGCTTTATTAAGCTAAGTATGACTCATTAGGCACAGCATGGGCAATGTAACACAAGGGGGGCATGGAGCAAAGCATGACACCTGGAATAGGTGGTCTAGAGCATCGAAGATAGAGCATAGAGCCTGCGGTTCTAGTAGCTTGTTAGCAGTGCCTAAGCTTAGGGAGGATGGGACAGGATTGTGGCTGGAATTTATGTAGTTGCGGTAGATGCATTAGTTGCAGTAGCTATAGTAGTTGCACTAGCTATATTAGGTGCTGTGATGACCGGAAGGATGTTATTGCCGGCCTATATAACAGAGTTTATATCTTACTTAGGAAAATTACGGTAGTCACTACTATAGTAGTAAATAAAAGAATATTGCTATCAGTGCAAGGCTAGGACTAGCTTAGATTAAGCGAGCCCGTAGTACGGAGCGAACTCTAGATAGAAGCTAGGCTAAGCTTAGCAATTAGGCTTAGCCTAGTTAGAGGTTAATCCTGGCTAGAAGCAAAGCCTAGTTCACGGTGACGCGGGCTCGGCTTAGTTAGAGACGCGGGCTCGGCTTAGTTAGAGACGAGGACAGCCATTCCATTCTCTGTTAGGCATTGGTTAAGCCTTTTGGGCTTAGTAAATCCTGATTACTTTAGTATGCCAGCTTATCTTGCGGGGGTTATTGCGGCATCTTCGGCAGCAGGGGCTCGCTTGGGCCAGGTGCTAGCCTAGGTCAAGTACTAACCTGGGCCAGGGGCTAGCCTAGGGAGGGTGCTAACCTGAGGCTTAGCTAGCCTAGAGCTAGCTAAGCAAAAGCAAGTCCGGTTGCGCTAGCTTTAATATGCTCTGGCACCAAGAGAATATTATAGAAAGGAATATCATCGGCGGTCTTGCTTAACTCCAGCAATTCTTCTGCCTGTTTATCTAAATCCTCTGGGGTAGTGGCAATGATATTAGGTACTTGCGAGTTGTTGTAACTAATGATGTAGAGCTGATAGCCATACTCTTTAACCAGGGTATGGTAGTAATCGCACTTGCCGCGCAATTGAGCAAAAGCCGGGCAAAACTCCGCCATAATAAAAGGACGCCAGCCTTGCTTAAAGAGCTCAAGGGCTCCGGCAAAGACTAATTGTTCATGCCCCTCAGTATCGATAAGCACAAAGTCAGGCCATTTACTCTGTGGCTTTTTGCCATAAACCTGATTAAGTGTATTTAACGGCACCTTAATACTGCTATATACCGCACCTAATTTCTTGCCCTCTTCAAAAGAGCGCAGGGAGTTATTGCCATCATTATCATCATTGATAAAGAACTCGGCCTCACCCTCACTATCGGAGAGGGCAATAGGGTAAATGGTAACGCGGTCATTCACCTGGTTTAAGCAAAGGTTTTGCTGGAGGATTTCCTGCGTCTCTGGGGTAGGCTCAAAAGAGTCCACGACGATATGGGGGCTTAGTTTAGCGGCAATGAGGGTATACCAGCCAATATTGGTACCGATATTGGCAAAGTTCACTTGATGCTGATGCTGTAAATACATCTTAAGTAAGGTCACAAAGAGGCGGCTTTCCTCGGGCTCCCAGGTGCCTGTTTGCACAATCGAGCGTGATACATAGAGGTGCCGTCCCTCCTTAAGCTTATAAATACGCATCACATAAGGGGAGAAGTCGCCTGGTGGCAGAATACCCGCAGCGCTCTTTTGCTCTTGCGCTTGCTGTTCTTCTTTAGTGAGAGGGTCATATTGCGCTAAAGTAGCTAATTGTGTTGCCATGTGGCTTGAATCAACAAGCGCAAATTCGTGATCAGGGTTTTTAACGCACACGAGCTGATAGGTGTAAGCCTGAATAGCGTTAGGGTCAGCCTGTAATTGCGGTAATAATGCGGCTACATCAAAAGTAACTGCTGCCTTAGCGCTCTTAGCACTATTGGTGTCGCTATTCGGCTCTGCCTGCGTCTGTGCCGCTTGCGCCTGCGCTTCCGGTGCTTCCTGCGCTTGGGCGGCTTGGGCCTGGGCGGCTTGAGCCTGGGCGGCTTGAGCCTGGGCGGCTAGCGTTTTGATTTTAGCGAAGGCGTCGGGACTTAAGTGCATGTGCTCTTTGAGAATACGGAAGTTTACCCCTTTATCTTGCCAGACCTGGGCTAAGAAAGCGGTACGAGCCTCTTGTAAGAGAACTTGACGCTTGTTTGTATCCAGGAACTCTAAGAATTGGCTATTGATATGTCTTTGAACGAGCGGATCGCTTTGCGCAAGAGGAGATTGGGGGGCTAGAGTCTTGATTTCTACGAGGGCACCATCGGTGCAGCAGCGATAGAGTTCGCTGAAAAAATCAAAGATAAAAGTAGGAGAGTGATCTCCTATGTGTTCGAGGGAGAAATGGCAGTGGACAGCAGTAAGCGAGTTATCAGGTAGGTTACTTAAAACGGCTGTACCCCCCCCGTTAGTATAAAAATTATAGCAATTTTGGTCGGCGGCGAGTTGCAGCGCATCGCGATAGCCCACTGCCGGGGCAAGAGGCGCGCTAAAAGAGAGGCGACTTAAAGTAATGTCCGTTGGGAGCCAGATATCATTGGGGCTACTCATGGCTTTTCCTTTGTAAAGCAAGTAAGAGCAAGCAAGTACAGCCTGAACTAATTAAAGCGTTAGCAGAGAGCAATCGCACCTTATTTACCATGGTAACTGGAGCCGGCGCCCGGCACTTATCTAAGCTAAGCTTGGGGCATGGCCAGGTCCGAGCCTGGTGTTTGGCCAATCCTGGCCCGGCGTTTAGCCAATCCTGGCCCGGCGTTTAGCCAAGCTAAAGCCCAGTGCGTGGTCAGGTACGAGCCTGAAGCCTTCCTTGGTTGCAGTGCCTAGAGCGGCCTATACTCATGAGGTATGATTGCGCTAAATCTCTGATTTTATCGGGACTCAGTATAGAGGATAATTGGATACTGCTCAATTGCTAAAGCAATTACCGCTCTACTTATCTGACCACTGCCTCTCGTGCTTATTAGCTGTTTAGGCACATTGTGGGGCTATGACGCTCCTTGATTTAGGATGTTAGAACGGTATAGAGCATGTAATGAGCAAAGGGGGTACAATAAAGCCCCATAAACTTTACTAACCCGTACCAGCACCTACTGGCGCTTCCCTCTCCTCTCGTCACGGGGATAGCGCACTCGATGCGAGGGGCAGGTAAAGATTTCTTTTTTTTATCACTTAACTGAGCTGAGGATTGCTGTAAATGTCTCCACAAACGCCTGCTGTCAGTAAAAATAAAGCCTCAGCCGCTACGAAAAAGAGTAAGCCGCATCAAGCTATTAGCCCGGAGCTAGGGGAGCGGGAGAGCAGGACGCCAGGGGACAATGCTCCTAAGGTGCTAGGCAGCGTAGCTCAGGAGAACGAAGCCCCTGGGAGTGCAGCTCACGGTGATGTGTCTCATGGGGACGCAGGCCATGGGGAAGTGTCTCTTGGTAATGCAGCTCATGGGGACGCAGGCCATGGGAGCGCAGCTCACGGTGATGTGTCTCATGGGGACGCAGGCCATGGGGATGTATCTCACGGGAACGCAGCCCAGGGGGAAGTGTCTCTTGGTAATGCAGCTCATGGGGACGCAGCTCATGATGCTAGTGATGAGCATTGTAATTGCTCTTACTGCCGCTCGGGACGTAGCGTGCGTCACTTGCTCGACCAAGAAAGTGGGCTTATTCCTAGCGATGATGTCGAGGTGCTCGCGGCCTTTTTTAAGGCGCTCTCTGACCCTAGCCGCCTGAATATCGTCTGTGTCTTATTAACTTATAATGAGCTCTCGGTAGGAGACATTGCCGCTCATACCAAGATGTCTATTTCTGCGGTATCTCATCAGTTGGCTATCTTACGTATGCGTAACCTGGTTACTGTGCAAAAGCAGGGTGTGAAAAACATTTATAAACTTAGTGACCACCATGTCTCAAAGGTCATTGAACTCGCCATTGAGCATATCTGTGAGTAATAGAGATAGTACCGCGGGTATCTCTTGCTATCTGCAATCGTGAGCACCAGGGCGCGCCCGCAGTGAAACCAAGATAAGCAATGTGGCATGCTTAAAGTGGAACATAGTAAGTAGGTGGAACATAGTAAGTAAGCGAAGCCTATCTCTAAGTGGAGCATATCTCCTATGAGGGCGTATTCCCATTGTGGGGCAGGGGCAGCAGGGGAATGATGGTCGGCTGCAAAGCGACAGCGGCGTGAGTGTAGGTCGCATTAGCTCCGTTAGGATGCGTCAGGTTGCGTTAGGTCGCATTAGCTCCGTTAGGATGCGTCAGGTTGCGTTAGGTCGCATTAGCTCCGTTAGGATGCGTCAGGTTGCGTTAGGTCGCATTAAGTTAAGTTTGGTTGCGTGAGGTTGGAGCGAGGCTAAGCCATGAATAAAAAAGTAGCACCTATTTTACCCATTTACTTAGATAATGCGGCAGCCACCCCTATGGATGAGCGGGTGGTAGCTGCCATGACCTCTTGTCTTACCGTAGGTAGTCCTTTTGGTAATAGTGCCTCCAAAGACCATATTTATGGTTGGCAAGCTGCTGAAGTTGTCGAGCAAGCTCGTGGGGAAATTGCTGAATGTGTAGGTTGCTCGCCGCTTGACCTTATTTTTACCTCGGGTGCCACCGAAAGTAACAACCTGGCTTTACGTGGTCTAGCTTATGCGGCGCGGGCTCAGGCTCTGAAAGAGGGAAAGACGCCTAAGCTACATATCATTACAACAGTGATTGAGCATAAAGCGGTCTTAGAAAATTGTGCTCGTCTTGAAACAGAAGGCTTTAACGTTACTTATTTAGTACCACGTGCTGATGGTACCGTTACCCCGGAAATGCTGGAAGCAGCCTTACGTCCTGACACTTTGTTAGTTTCGATCTCTCATGCTAACAGTGTCTTAGGGTCGATGAATGATCTAGCCTCATTAGCCCAAATAGCAGCAAAATATGGAGCTTATTTTCATAGTGATTGTGCCCAAAGTAATGGTCTTTGTGCCCTAGATTTAGCTAAGACCGAGGTGACTTTGGCAACGCTTACTCCCGAAAAGATCTATGGACCAAAGGGAGTAGGGGCGCTCTATATTAAGCGTCTTCCTGGTTTAACCTTAGAGCCTCTCATTGTTGGCGGCGGTCATGAAAAGGGCCTGCGTGGTGGCACGGTTGCTACCCATCAAGTTGCCGCTATGGGGAAGGCTTTTGCTATTTTAGATAAAGAGCGCCCAGAGGTAGTAGCCAAGCTTACCTCGATGCGCGATGAACTCTTAGGATTGTTTGCCACGATGGCGGGAGCTCAGATTAATGGCTATCTTGATCCTCAGGACTTTAGCTCAACGCCTCATCTCCCAGGTATTGTTTCCGTAAGTTTCCCTGGTATTTCCGGACGCCTGTTAATGCACTCCCTGACTAAGGTCGCTTGCTCTTTAGGTTCCGCCTGTTCTTCACAGCAGAATAAGCCTAGCTATGTGCTCACCGCCTTAGGCATGGATGACGAATTAGCGGGTGCTACTTTACGCCTCTCGGTAGGGCGCTTCAATAATCCTGACGATATCTCCACCGCTTTCTACAACATTAAGGCTAATGTGGACTTACTCAAGCAAACTAACCGCTTGAGTTAATCCCACTAGTGGCTTTAGTCAATCTCACTAGCGGCTTGAGTTTATCTCACTAGCGGCTTGAGTTTATCTCTCTAGCCGCCTGAGTTTATCCCACTAACCACTTGCGGTCATCTCTCTAAATAGCTAAGCATATAGCACTAACCATCCTAACCATGCCTGCTCATGGCTGAGCCTTCCCGTTTGTCATGTAGCGCATCCCGCTAATTACTGAGCTTTTCCCGCTCACCACTTAGTGTACCCCGCTCATGGCTTGCTCAGCGCTCATGGCTTTGCTCGGCGCTCATGGCTTTGCTCAGCGTTTATCGCTTAGCTCTCCTTGCGTATCACCAGCTGAGAGTCTAAGAGCGCTACCGACTTAGAGCTTACGCGTGCTACCAGACGAGAACACTAATCATGGGCTGGTCTGAATCTTACCATGAGGTTGAGGCGCCTGCATGTTCTCTTGAGGGTTACGTCTAGGGCTAGTTGCACTTTGGCTATCATGGCTCTGAGTGTAATGTTCTTTCAGGTCGATATTAGGTCCTACCATATTGGTGACGCTTTAGCGGTTAAAAGGTAAATCAAGGTTAGTGCTTTGCTCTCTTTGGAAGCGCAATTGATTTAACTCATGTAAGGACTTTAAGACCTGCTCAGCTGAGGTTAAACCTAATTGTGATGCAATCACATTACCTTGATCATCTAAGGTCATGTAGAAAGGCACACCGATAATGTGGTTATGTTCAATCATCTCCTTAATTAAGTCATCATCAGTATCAGTGATATCAACCACTAAGCGCTGCACTTTGGTAGTCTTACTTAAGAAAGGCACCTGGGAGTAGATATTCTGCTCCATAATCTTACAGTTAGAGCACCAATCAGCCGTAAAGACCACAAAGTTATAGTGATTCTTGGCAATATTATTAAGTTCCGACTGGCTATGCACACTGATAAAGTGTTCATAGCTAATGTAATGGCGATTTTCCTCAAAGATATCGTAAGCATAATAGCTTGGGATAAGGGCTAAAAGGGCAATCGCGAGCATGACATAAGGGCCGATATAGCGCCGCCACACTAAAACCATGACGCTAACGACGATGTAGATACTTAAGACATAAACTAGCAAAGTGCTGATAAAGAGTTCTAAGTTACCTAATAAAGGACGAATCAAGATATAAGCGGTAATGGTTAAGAACACCACCATTAAGCGCTTGATGATATGACCTAAGACACCAGTTTGCTGTAAGAACTTAGCACCAAAGATACCGATAATCAAAAGTGGTGCGGCCATGCCTAAACCAATCGCCAGGAAGATTAAAGCTCCCGAGAGCATGTTGCCATGCTGCATCACATAGAGGAGGGCGGCCGCTAAAGGAGCCGAGGTACAAGGGCTCGCGATAATAGCCGAGAGTAAACCTAGCGCAAAGGCACCACCAAAGCTACCGGTATTAATGACGGAAATCTTGCGGTGCAGCGGATTAGTAATAAAGTCTGGTACTTTGAGGCTGATCATATCGGCACAGGCCAAGGCACAGAGCAAGAGCAGCACCGCAATGACCGAGGTCACAATAGGGCTTTGTAAAAAACTATGGAGGGACGCACCCACCATGGAAAAGAGCAGGCCTAATACCATATAGGTCAAGGATAAACCCGCCGCATAAGCAAGATTTTGCTTGAGTAAGATAAGCCAAATCCAGCGGCGCGGTGGCACGGTAGCGCTACTCTCGTCCTGGCTCGAGGTTTCCTTTCTAGGCTGAGCTTGGCTAGCTTGTTCCTGATTAGTTTGAGTCTGGCTAGCTTGCTCTTGATTAGCTTGAGTCTGGCTAGTTTGAGCCTGGCTAGCTTGAGCCACCTCATCTTGGCTAGAACCAGCTGCGTTTGTACTAGCGGCGCTCGCACTAGTCTCGCTAACTGCACTAGTCTCGCTAGCTGCACTAGCGCTAGCTTCAGTAGCGGAAGTGGTATTAGCTGTACTCGTACTAACTTCGTTCGTGCTAGTTGCACTAGCACTAGCTGCACTAGCAGAAGCAACAGGCGCAGTGAAAGCAACAGGCGCAGTGACAGCATCAGGAGTATCAGGCGCAGTGACCGCAACAGGTGCAGCGCGAGCTGCGGTGGCCTGTTTCTTTTGTGCCTGTTTATGGATAGTGCGATTGCTACCGATAATCATGGCCGAGAAAATTGGTAACATCGGCAGGACACAAGGCGTTAAGTCAAGGCCAATACCTAAGAGGAAGCAGAGCAAGAGACCAATGAGCAAGTTGTTATTTAGAAGCTCATTTAAGTCATTGCCAGAATTTTCCCCACTAAACAAGAGGTTAAAACTGCCCCCGATATTGAAGCTTTGTTTAGTACTATGGTTAGTACTATTGTTAGCGCCTGCCTCTGCTTTAGCCTGACTTAAAGCAGTCATAGTACCAGGGCTAGCTAAGGTTAAGACCTCGCCATTATCCAGGCTAATTGCTCCTGCTAGTACCTTTTGGTAATCACTATCGCCTAAACGCTCTGCCGCAAAATTAACGGAGAGCGGAATAGTAATAGTGGTGGTAACCGGCTGATAGCAAATTCCCGCCTCATCACAACCCTGATAGGTCAGACTAAAGGTATTTCCCGCACCAGCCTTAATAATGGGCACTTCTAACATGAGCTTACTAAAGTAGACCAGAGACTCACCTAAGGCATCTTCATGCCAAGTAGCTTCTGGTAACTCAGGTAGCCTAAATTTAATCGTTGGACTAGAGCTTTGTAACTTTAACGAGTTTTGATAGAGATAGGCGCCCGGGGCCATCTCAATGGTAAAGATAATGGTGTTATGCTCAAATTGGCTTGTTAGAGTAAAAGGTTGCGTCATTCCCGCATTAGCATTTGCACTAGCTATCGTGCCGGTAAGAGCATTGCCCATACTACCCATAATTCCACTTTCGCCCATAGTCTTAGGATGTGGGGCCGACTTAAAAAAATCGAGAGGATTAGTGGCTGCAGTGATAGCAGCTTGATTACCTAAAGTCTCGACGCTATCAGGTGGGTCAATGCCGAGATTCATCAGGCTATCAACCAGCGGACTAGAGCGAGCGGAGTCATTACGACTAAAGAGGTTATCAATAGCCGCTTTTTCTAAAGCCGCCTTACTAGCAAGAGTACTCTGGTTAGCTGCGCTACTTGGGTAGGTACTACTATCATGAGCGTTAAGGCTAAGATTAAGTTCACTATCCATGGTGCTGACATTAGTCAGAGCCGTGAGCGCACTATGAGCCAGGGATGAGTTAGTGCTGCTTGCTTGACTAGACGCACTGTCATTACCTGAGCGGTTAATAGTGTGGTTGAAATAGTTATCGATAGCATGAGTTGGGGTAATCGCACTATGTGCAGATGAGAGATTTGGGCCTTCTGGAATAAATTGCGGAATAGTACTCTCGCGCACCTGGCTGCTCGTTGTAGAGCTAGTATTAGCACTAGCGCTAGTATTAGTTGTAGCGCTGGTGTTAGTAGCAAGGCTCATGTTGCGAGGAGCGCCTGAGTTGCTGCCTGCTGTCGCCTGGCTTGCTCGAGTGGTTGACGCGGCCGAGTTGGCTAGCGTTGCCTGCGAATCCTGGTTGGCTGGGGTTACCTGCGAATCCTGGTTGGTTCGCGTTATCTGCGCCGCCGGGTTAACTGGCGCTAGGGCAGGGCGGGACTCAGATTTGTGCGCGACGCCACTAGTGATATCAGGGGCTGTAGTTACGGACGTATTGGCTGCACTTGTTGTATTTGCAGTATTGGCTGTATTGCTAGCACGAGCAGGATAACTATCTTGCTCATGCTGATGTAAAATCATGGCCATGTCTTTAAGAGAAATGGCGACCGCGTCCTGACCTTGATAGTAGGCATCCGTTGCTGTTGCTCCTGCGTTAGCTACCTCTCGGGTATTGTTAGCAAGAGCACGAGCTTGAGCCGAGTAAGCAATTTCCTCATGCGGATTTAAGAGCGCGCCCAGCGGGTCACGATTACGATAGCGCTCGGAGACATAGCGGGCACTAGCATAATCAACGGGACTTAAAATCGATACGGGCGAATCAAGCAGAGCGGCCGTATCAACTCGATCCAGTGGTTTAGAGCTATCTAAATGCTTATAGGCTGAGACACTATTAGCTAAACGAGGATCATCATTAATATATTGGTCGTGATTAAAGCTCCAGCTTCCATAGGCACTGGCATACTCATGAGATTGCGAGGCGTGGTCGCGGTCGGGGCCATAGACATCACGAGGCGTAAGTGGCTTGGCAAATAAATGGTCTTTACTTAAGTCAGCACTATGGTCCTGTGCTTCTGGATTATGGGCTAAAGCAGTACTAGCGCGTATCCGGCGCCCCTGATAAGATTCGTTTTTAAGTTCAGACAGCGCGTTAGGATGAGTAGCCACGTCACTATTTTGTGTGCTCTTCGAGCTATTAGCTCTATTAGCGCCATGCTCAGCTAACGCCGCATCAATAGGGTTAAGTGGGGCTAAAGCCTGATTAGCGGCCGTAGCCTTATCGGTAGTCAGGAGATTTTGCTCAACCTTATTTCTAAACTTTTCTTCATCCGAGAGCGCCCGCGAAATAGCCTGATTTAATAAGTATCTTTCTTGCTCGCGATTGATTCCCGAGTTGCGCTTGTTTTGTGGCACAAAGTCCGAGGCATTATGGGCTAGCGGCATATCATTACGATAATCATCGCGATGACGCTGGGCTAGCGTATCAAGAGGCTGATGTTTAGTATGGTTGGTTGCAGGGCTATTAGCCGCCGCTGCCGTTACTGCTTGTAAGCTGGTATAGCCCACTAAGCGATGAGCACCGTTTGGGCCCGCATTGATAGCAGCATGGCTAGCATTGCCATCCGCTTGCGCAGCAGATGCTCTAGTAGCGCCATCATTATTTGCTACCGTAGTCCCACCATTAATGCCTAGCGAACCACCACTAATGCCAGGAGTACCTCCATTTGCCTTTGTATTGTCACTATTAGCGCCTAGCGTATTTCCATTAGCGCTAGTATGGCCACCATTAAAGACAGTAGCTTCACCATTAGCATTAATATTCCTACTATTGGCTAAGGTATTAGCTCTATGGGCGGCGCTAGCTAGAGGGTCAGAGGCATTAGGGTATTGAATATTTTGCACCAGCGCCCGCATGCCCGCAGAGTTATTCTGGCCTAAGAGGTTAGGACTATCATTACTCTTTGGCGGCGCTAAGAGCGCTTCTTTAGTAGCAGGGTTGCTGCTATTAGCATCAGTGCCGCTATGAGCAGCGGTGCTAGAGTTTAAGCCGCCTACAGCAGGTGCGTCTTTCTCTCGGGAGATGGTTTTAGGCAAGGTGCCACTGGTGCCACTGGTGTCGTTGATAGCTGCGGTGGCTGGGGCAACTTCATGACTCCTTCTGCTATTAAGACGAGATGGCGTGTGAGGATCTGGCATGATATCGCCAGCGCTGTTGCTCTGATTAGCCAGAGCTGCTAAGCCTGCGGCTACCGAAGCGCTCACTTGGACATGAGGATTAGGTTTAAAAGGGTCTACTCTCTCACTTGATGGCGCGGAGGCACTAGCCGCACTATCTGCACTAGCCGCACTAGCTGCATTAGCTAGGTGCTCAGCACCAGCTCCACTAGTAGAGCTTACAGCGCTTGCGGCATTATCTTCCTGAGCAGTAGAGCTGGCATGACTAGGCGGCGTAGCGGTATTTCTAAGCCAACTTTGCGTCTTAGGGTCAGCGTTATCGTGCAGAGCTGGCGTAGCATCAGTTGCTTGAGATGCTGCAGCCACCTGAGATGCACTATCTGCCAGAGACGCATTAGCAGCCACCTGAGAGACATCAGTTCCTTGAGATGCATTAGCTTTCTGAGACGCATCAGCTTCTTGAGCGGCATCAGCTGCTTGAGATGCATCAGCTGCGGGAGCCGATGACGCTACAGGAGAGACGGGAGCGACAGTAGTTGCTCCTGTTGATCCTGTTGGGTTGGCGTTTTCTAAAGTAATAGCCTGAGTTTCATTATAAATATGATAAGGGCGATTCAGATTAGCGTTAATCTGACCTTGTCCGCTGCCCGCAAAATCTCTTAAGACATTATTATCCCGGAGATAATTATAGGTTTCCTCAGTAGTTGGGGCATAGCCAGTTTGGGAACTAGGTTTTGCTCCAAAAGGATTTTGATAATGCTGCATCGCCGCAATGGGGGCGAGGCGCGGTTCGGTCGCATCTGTAACGCGCACTTCCGCAGTACCAGCCGCTGTAGCAGTGCTCGATGCGGTAGCAGTACCAGCTGCTGTAGCGGTGCTTGATGCGGTAGCAGTACCACTTGCTGTAGCTGTAGCGGTGCCAGTTGCAGCTATATCATCAGTAAGCTCCGCATTGCTATTGCTAGCAGTGGCGCTAGCGCCATTACTAGCGCTGGTGCTCGCAAAGTATTGGTCGATCATTTGGCTAGAAGGCTGCTTGCTTTGGAGAGGCGTAATGTCGAGGCTGAGATCTGCTTCATGCAGTCGCTCACTCCCTGAAGCTTCCTTAAGCTTTTGCTCTAATTCACTGGCGGTAGATTCATAGGATTTAAGTTGGAACTCCGGGGCTGATCCCTGTTCTAATGACTCGTTTCCATGGTTCAGCGTATCTCTATCTAAAGCGGTATCGTGATTAGCCAAAAAGTCAGTACTAGAGCTATAGCTGGCGCGGTGCGCTGCTGTGGTTGAGGAGGTAGTGCCAGCAGGGGACATATTGCTATGTAAGATTGCCCCCAGAGTATGGGCCGTAGTAGCAGTAACGGCTTGTTGTTGGAGCTCCGTGGTCAGTAAATTTGCTGTAGCTGCGGCAGTAGCGTCAGAAGTGGTGGCGCTAGCATCAGAAGTGGTCGCACTAGGATCTTGCTCAGTAGGATTTTGGGGATTAACGATAATAGGGGAGCGTCCAACAATGGAGGCGGCCCCCGGCGCGGCGGCATTACGTGCAATGAGCGCAATATTAATAGGGCGGGATGAGGCAGGCGTAGTGTTAGTGGCGGCAGTGCTATTTGCACCTGCGGCACTGCTATTAGGAGAAGCGCTGTTAGTACCAGCAGCATTGCTAGCATTAGAGGTGCTAGGAGTGCCATCAGGGGACAGAGTACTTGCTGCTGCGGCCGTTGGGGCGGCCGTAGCTCCTGTAGCAGCAGCTGCCACTGGAGCCGTAGCTGCGGTGGCACGCGTGGGATTGGCCTCTGGAACCATAGCGGCCGCGTGTGCAGGGATAGCCACCATACCACCAGTAAAGGAGAGAAGCAGTGCCAGCGCCCATACGGTGGCTTTATGAGGGATAGTGGTAAGCATAGCCATACAACATTGTGTTTCCTTTAAGGTGCGGGAGGTAGCAGTAGAGCTTTAAGTAAGCCTGGTGCAGTAAGTCTGATGCGGCTTGCGAGGCTATAAACTGCGTTCCTGCTTCCTGAGTGCTTCTTCCTAAAAAGATAAGTGGTATTAGTTTTACAGTGTGCCTAAGTGAGAAAGAGGGAGTGGCAGATACTCGATCAAGAGGTCTAGCTTATTCTCTCTTTGCTGGGTGCTCCTTAGCCGTCCTTATCCATCCGGCTCGGTTCTTATCTATCCGGCTCGGTCCTTATCTGCCAGCTCGGTTCTTATCTATCCGGCTCGGTCCTTATCTGCCAGCTCGGTTCTTATCTA